>OLVU01001558.1_pt1 | contig 14547 bp, 18 predicted proteins | sample 1673321 | NCBI WGS metagenome assembly OLVU01 (sample SAMEA3178942, study PRJEB25190) | human gut metagenome | biome: human gut; feature: human-associated habitat; material: faeces | place: Austria | collected 2013 | reverse complement strand
ACCGCATCCTTGTGATGCGACACAGCATGCATCAGAATTTCAAGTCCGGTACGTTTTCTGGCAGACACAGGAATAACCGGAATTCCAAGCATCTCCGGCAGACGATGCAAATCAATTTCCATTCCACGCTTTTCCACAATATCCATCATATTTAACGCTAACACAACCGGCTTTCCAAGCTCTAAAAGCTGCAGCGTCAAATACAAATTTCGTTCCAGTGAAGATGCATCTGCCACATCCACAATAACATCAACATCATCACTTAGAATATACTGTCTGCTCACTTGTTCCTCCATCGTATAAGAAGTAAGACTGTATGTTCCCGGCAAATCTACAAGCCGATATGTATTATTATGGTATTTTAGCGCACCCTCTACTTTCTCAACCGTTACACCAGGCCAGTTTGCCACCTTTAAATTGGCACCGGTAAAAGCGTTAAACAACGTTGTTTTTCCACAATTTGGATTACCAATAAAACCAACCACCAAATTTTGACTCATTGTTTTTTATCCTCCGCGACTTCAATTTTCCCAGTTATCCCCCTGCCTAATGCAAAACGCGTTCCTCGCACACGCACAATCATCGTTCCACTTCGCTTCCGGTTTAAAACTTCCACCGGAGTTCCCTTCGTCATGCCAAGTGCTTCCAATCTTTTCTCCGTTTGAAGCGGAAGGAAAAGCCCCTCAATAATGTAGCTGTTTTTCTTTTTTCCTTCTTGTAATATCATAGAACTTATTCTCCTCTACCCGTAATTATCCAAGGAGCCGGCTGCTGTTTAAAGGAATGATTTGCAGACAATCTGGAAACCGCAATCTGAATTGTCTCCACATCCTGAATTCCCAATTTCGAAAGCATCTCACCAGCTCCTGCTGCCACCTGAAAATCCAACGTATAAATGACAACATGAACATTTGGATTCTTCTTAACAAAATACTCAAGTTCCTGATTCATACTTGCGCTGGCTACCATGAATACCGTCGAAGGAACCGGACAGTCACGCATTGTTTCTTCATCCACGTGGTCAATAATTTTTACATTCTGCAACCCAAAATGGTCTACATTTTCCTCCATTGTATCACGGTCTGTAGCACTATATTCAACAGCAATAACCGTTCCTTCCGGAGCCAAAAGAGCGGTCTCAATGGCAATACTCTCTCCTCCGATAACACAGACATCGTCCTGCGTATCCACCATCATTTTATTTAAAATAACAGCACGAATTTCACTTCCCACATACTGAATAGAGCCCTTTTTGAAAAATTCATTGCCAATGCCGATTTTTGCCGTGTTTCTCGCATTTGGATTGACAATCAGCATTCCGGCAGAAGCATTGATTCCACGGTTAATCATATCCTTTACCTGACTGTTCAAAATCGGTCCGTCCGGTTCTGAGCCGTCATTGTACCAAACCTCACACTCACCAAGCCCGGCATTCCACAAGCGGTAAAAAATATCGTCAATTCCTGCATTGGTAAATACCATTGTCGTTTTATGTGATTCAACCGTAGGAATTACATTCTTGTTTTTCTTTGTAATATCAATAATTTTCACATGTTCCAAATCAATTGTTGTATTCTTTGCATAATATTGAAGCCAAGATAAAATAACCTCGTTTGTAAATATCTGTTTTTCCATTATAAAAGCCCCCTTTTGATATTTTTTATCAATTATTTTCATAAACAGATTATACCACTAAAACTGGGGACGAGGCAAGGTGAAAGGGAGTTAATTTTGTGTCAAGTGTTTATTGCTAATTTCTTCGTAGTCCCAGTAATATAAAAGAAAAACCTTGTGACTCGTGGGTTTTAAGTGCGTCGGTATGTGGCACTGGTATTTTCAGTGCCCCTACCGCTACGCACTTAACGAGCGAAAGCGCCCACGAGTCACAAGGTTTTTCTTTTATATTACTGAAATTTCTAACAAACTAGTATTAAAATTTGACACAAAATTAGTTTACCCCTATAAAGTTTTGAAGGCTTTCGCTCAACAAAGGCTCCGGTGTCAGCATTTGTAATAAGGAGCCAAACATATCGGATGAATTCTTATCCTGTTTTTTCTTACCACGTGCTTTTTTATCTTTTTTCTGGTCGTTGGTTTCCGGCAGTCTGGCGTACCGGAAGCTTTTCTTGAATTCTTCTGCGACTTTCCGCAATCCCGCTGTCAGATATGTTTTGTCAGGGTCTTTGTCACTGATTCTGGAAATTGTCCAGGCAATGAGAGTATTTGCTTCCTGCTTCGATTTACAGTGTCTTAACTGCTCTTTCAGTTGTTGTTTTGCTGTTTTTACACGCATTGCACTTCGATATAATTCGGGATTGTGAATTCTCAGATAATTTAACTCCTCTACAGATAAGTTCGCACCTCGTTGCAATTTTGCCCGAATCTTTTTCTCATAGTCTTGTTTTTCTTCCTCTGACATACCAGAAGTTATGTCCGTCAATTGTTCGCACACTTTTTTCCATATATCCTGTTCTCTCTCCTGTACGCCCTGTACGCTCCCGCTCGTCATTTGGAAACTTTCCCCTGTTGTTTTCATGTAAATTCCTCACTTTGTCATCGATAAATCCTTTTATCTCATATTATCATCCATGACTCTGTTTTATATATCGGAATTTTACTTGATTCCATAACGGGTCAAATCTACTTTTCCATCTTCCACTTCAACACCGTCTGCCATCAGCCGTTCTGCCTGCACATTGGCACCACCAAAAGCAAAAGCCCCTGAAAGTTCTCCCTTACTGTTCACCACACGGAAACAAGGGATATTATCCGGGTCCGGATTTTTATGAAGCGCATTTCCAACCGCACGCGCCATTTTTTCATTTCCTGCCATGGCAGCAACCTGTCCGTAAGTTGCCACATGCCCTTTCGGAATCTTTTTCACTGCTTCATAAATCCGTTTTGTCGGATTATCCGTGACAAGTTCATAACTCTCATAAATCATTTTTCGAACATCTGCATCCGGGATGGTTCCATCCAAAACAATCGTATTCCAGTGTTCCTTGTTCTGATGCCATCCCGGCACTACAGAATCATAAATACCACGCCAGAAATCTCTGCTCTCCGGCGTTACCTTTACATTCAGACAGAGAAGTCCCTCCCTTTCATAAGTCCACAAAAAAACTTTTTTACTTCTTTTCACTCTTACAAGCTGCCAGTTGGCATCTCGAAATGGTGCGTCCTGATATGTGTCCGGGAAGGATAACCCATAGGTTAGTGCTTCTTCTCTTGTCTTCATAATGTATTAAATCTCCTCTGTTTCATTACCCTTTTGTTCTCACTTTTGAAGTCTTAGACCATTGTCCATACACACTTTTCTGTCCGGCATCCGTATCAACTACCGTATTCGAGCAATAGCGGATATAGTACGTTGTATTTCGTTTCAATTTCTTAATCGCACGTACCAGCCTTCCCTTGTTTGAGACCGTCTTCGCCTTTTTAAATGATTTCTTGGTTGAGTACTGGATTTTCATTACATAATCCGGGTACTGCTTTATTTTAATTTTTTTCGAGGAAATTTGCAAATGCTTTTTCTTTAAGGCTCTCGGTTTTCCCGGCACATACACATCCAGCCAGATTTTTTGTGAAGTTCCATTTTCATAATTTGCCGCCAGTGCAATGTAAATGCAGGTACGTTTTTTCAAATAGGACTTTTTCACCGTTATCGTGTTCTTCTTATAATGATTATTTTTATAAAGAACATTTTTCTTTGAAGTCAGACTGCCAAAGGAATTTTTACAGTATATAATCTGATAATCCTTACAGCCGGCCGGTTTATCCCACTTCAAAACGTACTGATTGTTTTTGATGGTTTTAATACGGAAATTCTTTGGAACATTTTTCGGCTTCTGAACTACCGGTTTTACCACTTTTTTCAAGTATTTTGCAGGCACATAAGCTTTCTGACTGTTAAAATAAATGGCTGCCCAGCTGGCGTTGCTCTCTTTTTCATACACCTGAACCTGTGCCTCATTTTGCAGATATCCCAAAACTTCACTGGATGAATTAGCTGCTGCCTGCACATTAATATCCCTTTTCTGATTCGCATAAGTAACCGGATAATTCACTTGATAGTCCACCAGATTACTCGGCGTTTTCATGTCTGCCCGGTAAAGATTGATATACTTACTCTTTACATAGTAATATCCCGGACGATTTCTCGTCATATAATTTACGTCATTCTTTCCGTTAAAAGAAATTTTGTAATATGTATCCGTTGTGTCCGATGTGCGGGATGGAAGTTTCACCGTAGAAACAACATTTAACTCGGTATTTACCTTTACTTTGTAAACGTCACCGGAATCCGCTGTTCCCGGAATCGGACTGATTCCAATAAATGACGAAGTAACTCTTCCGGTTCCCTCTTTCTTAATCGTCTCCCCTGTCGGAACTACATTTTCTGTTCGTCCACAATCCAGCCATACCACACTCCTTGGCAGCCTGTAAAAGCCCGGCGGATGTGATGCCATAAGCAGATACTGTTTACACATAACCGGACTTTCCGTGAAACTGCGGTAGCCATTGCTCCAGTAAATAATGTAATTTTTATCATAGGCGACAACTTGAAGCTTGCTGCCTTCATTTTCCAGATATGCACCGGAAATCCACGTGAAATTCTGATACCCCTGAACGGATGAATACAACTGTTTCAGATTCTCAATATTATCCTGCGGAAAATATTGCGGGTCAATCGTCTTCCCCTGAATTTTCGTGTTTACAGGCACCTTATCGACGGCAATGGTTTTCCAGTAATTTGCCACATTATCGTTTCCTACTAAATACGCATGGGCAACGACCTGAATGCCCGGACAGCAGTTTTGCAGATATGCGGTTCGATAACGCGTGACATCTCCGGCTGCTTTTGCCGAAGTACCAAATAAAAGCACGCCTGCGAAAACAAATACCACGCCAAACAGACTGTGAAAAATTTTTGCGATATATTTTCTGTTTTTTCCCATCGCACTCACTCCTTTCTCGCTCTCTATTTTATCATATAATTTTTCGCTATCCGGCGATTTGCGTGAATGGTAATTATACAGCGTGAATAGCAAATCGGGATTGCCATGTGAAAGTTAATGTCGTATAATAGGGGCAGATAATCGGCAGCGAAAGGAATACCACAGATGATTTTACAACTACTTACCGGCATACACAATTTAACAACACTGCTTTTCGGAATTTTCATTTCTGCGTTTTTTCTTGGTGTAAAACCAATCATGAAAAATTTCGGAAAACTGCTTTTGTTTGCATTGGTGGATGTTTTTTTCTACTGGGGCATCAACCTCTTTACAGGCACGGCGTTTGCCAATCAGCTTTACCCTGTTTTGGTACACCTTCCGCTCATTTTATTTTTGTTTTTGTGTTACCGTTATTCACTTTTATCCTGTTGTATTTCTGTTTTTTCCGCCTATCTGTGCTGTCAGTTCAGCAACTGGATCGGACTTTCTGCACTTACGCTTACTAAGAATCCGGTCTGGTACTATAGCACACGAATTGCTATGACATTTATCACATTCTTTTTCCTGTTCAAATTTGTCCGCCGGACAACACAAACTATTTTTTCAAAGGAAAATAAGGAGCTTGTTATCATCGGCTTTCTTCCATTTATTTATTATATTTTTGATTATGCCTCAACGAAATTTTCCAATCTTTTGTACTCCGGAAATAAAGTTGTTGTTGAATTTATGGGATTTGCTTTTAGTATCGGCTATCTCATTTTTCTGCTTGTATACTTTAAGGAATCCGAGAAGAAATCGGAAATCCGCCAGTACAGCGACCGAATGGAAATGCAGCTAATATCGCTTCAAAAAGAAATTGAGCAGGTCCGTAACAGCGAACAGACGCTTGCTATTTTGCGGCACGATATGCGCCACCACCTAAATCTCATTCTCTCTATGCTAAACCAGAATCATCCGGAAAAAGCCATTTCCTATATTCAGGAAATCGACACCGCTTATGATGACACAATTGTTACAAGATACTGCAAAAATGAGACTTTAAACTCGGTAATTTCCATTTATAAAACACGTTTTCTTGAGCGAAACATCAATTTCCTGCCAGAAATTTATGTGCAAAAGGACCTGCCGTGTCCGGACCTCTCCCTCTGTACGATTTTATCAAATGCACTGGAAAATGCACTGCATGCTCTGGAACATACATCAGGTGAAAAATGGGTCTCCTTACATATCATGCAAAAGGAAAATCTTTTGCTGTTGGAAACAAAAAATCCTATTGAAACAATGCCAAAATTTATTGACGGGATTCCCATTTCGGATAAAAAAGGTCATGGTATTGGAACCAAAAGTATTGTATACTATGTACAACAGTTAAATGGACAATGTCATTTTTCTGTTGAGGAACATTGTTTTGTATTAAAAATCATTCTTTCGAGGTGCATATGAAAATAGCAATTTGTGATGATGAGGCGGCAGTAAGCGACGTAACAAAATCTCTTTTACAGCAATGGGCAATTCACCAGTCGATTTCACTTTCTGTCCACTGCTATGAAAATGGAGATGCTTTGATTCTTATGAGGTCAAGGCACTTCAATATCTGCTAAAGCCGGTTTCTCCCAATCAGCTTTGGTCTATTATGAATGATTTTATAGCGCTGATAAAGAATCAGAAAGAAATCTTTGTTGCCCGCACTTCGGACGGATTTTGCAAAATCACACTGGAAGATACAAACTATTTAGAAGCTCAAAACAAATCCGTTCTCGTTTTTCCTCATAATGGTACAAGTATCGAAATCCGCGAACTATTTTCCCGGTGCGAAGAAATTTTTACTTTGGAACAGGGATTTTTTCGCTGTCACCGCAGTTACATTATTAACTTAAATTTCGTAAATCAGTTTACCAAAAATAGCGTGACTATGACAGATGGTACCACACTGCCGATCTCACGCAACCGGTTCCTCGCATTTAAGGAATCTTATTTTACCTACATGTTTGAGTAAAAGGGCTTCGCCTGTAAATTAAGAAAATCGCTGTAAGCGATGCAATCGTCTCCGCAATCCAAAAGCAGTGCCAGACTGCTGCACCGCCAAATAGTTTTCCAAGCACAAATGCCGCCGGTATAATTACGACAACATAACGAAGCAGCGAAAGAATCAAAGATTCCACACCTCTCCCCAATGCCTCTAACATACCACTTATCGTAACCGAAACTGCCGATATCACAAAGCCCATACAGATAATGCGTACCGCCTGTGCGCCATCCAAAATCGTAAGCGAATTTTTTGTAAACAGTCCTATCAGATTTCCTGCAAATCCCAAACATATCAACATACCAACAAACATAATGGAAGCAATCATAATTAATGCAGTAATAAAAATTCTTTTGACACGCCCTCTCTCTCCCGCGCCGTAATTATAACTGATAATTGGTCGGATTCCCTGCACAATACCATTTGCCGAGAGATAAATAAATGTCTGCAGTTTATAGTAAATGCCAAGCACCAGCACATACGATGCGGAATACACAGCAAGAATTCCATTAAGCGCCGTAATCATAAAGGAAGGAAGGGCAAGGTTTAATGTCGCCGGAATTCCTACTCCATACATCTGCCCCATCAACCGTTTTTGGAAGACTTTTTTATGCCATTGAAAATGCAGTGATACCGGGTGCTTGATAAAAATAAACAAGTACACAATAAGTGGTATTACTTGTCCAATACCGGTTGCAATTGCAGCTCCCTCAATCCCCATTTTCGGGAATATTCCAATACCAAAAATCAACAGCGGGTCAAGTATGATATTGGCAACACACCCACACAGCATACTAAGCATCGAAACTTTCATCCGTCCCTCCGCCTGAAAAATTTTCTCAAACGTTATCGCAATAACATTTGGAACTGCAAAAATAAATACAAGATTTGAATATTTCACACCATCCGCAAGAATCTTTTCATTTTCTGTAAACAGCGAAACAAATGCCGGTGCAAAAAGAAGCGCCGCAGCCATCAAAATCACGCCATGCAAAAGGCTGAGGATAAGCCCTGATGTCACAATATCATCCGCCCTCTGTTGCTCCTTCGCCCCCAGATAATACGCAGCAACCGCATTCATTCCTATCCCAAATCCAACCGCTATTGCCGTTTCCAGTAATTGGAGTGGATATACTAAAGATAATGCCGTCATCGCCTGCTCACTAATCTGTGCCACGAAATAACTGTCAACAATGTTGTATAGAGAATTTACAAGCATGGACAACATCATTGGCAGCGACATCGACAATACTAATGGTAATATTTTCTTTTCTTTCATAAATGTTTGTTCCATGGGGAACTCCTTTCTTCGCAAGCGTCCTTTCCTTTGCAACAAAAAATCACACCATCGGCAGATGATGTGACGAAAAATAAACAAAACTGTTTAGAAAAATTCACATAGGTTTTAGGGGTTTATTGTACTATATATTTTAGGTGTTTGCAAGCAATGTTTTTTAAGTTCTTAATTTCCGTAATTTAGCCAATCCAATTTACATTTCATGAGCGCTCCCGCTTAACAAACTGCGTAGGGGTACGGATATGCAAAAAACGCATATCTCATACCCACGCGTTTGTACTCGCTCAATACAAAATGGATTGGCTAAATTACTGGAATCTTAAAAAGATTAAATATCTTTGTTTGGCACAAACTAAGTATTTATTTTGAAAAAAGTGCATCATTTTTCGAGAGTAAATAAACACAATATTGATTCATACTAATTCCCTCACGTTTCGAATGTTCCACAAGCGAACGATGCAAACTTCGCGGCATTCTTAACTTAAACTGCCCTGAATACTCCTCCAAACTATCTGGCTCGTGAATTTCGATTTCTTCTTCAATCGCAGCTTCGAACCATACTTTCTTTGCATCGACAGCATTTTTAATTGCCGTCTCAACTGTTTCTCCACAAGTAAGGCATCCCGGAAGTTCTGGAAATGAAACGACAAAGCCACCTTCATCCGCATCCTCAACAATTTCCATTCGATAATTCATTTTCATGTAATCATTCAGCGTTTTCACTATTCCTCTCCTCACTTTCTACAATCTGTTTCACCAATTCAACATAAACTCTTTTTATAGGCTCGTGTTTAGGTATCGTAATTGGCTAACAGCCCTGTTTTCTAAACGTATAATGACTGCTTCCACCTTTCGGTACATTCATTATATAACCATAACTCTCCATTACTTTTTTTTAATTCATCAAAACGAAGATCTTTTGACAAATTGCGTATCCTCAATAATAATTTATCCCATTTAGACATTATAAATACCTCCCTACTTGCATTATACATGGTGTCAACATTAATCAAAGCAGCTCTGACAATATTTAGCCTGCAATTTCCCCTAAAAAAAGATAATACCAAGTCTTCCAAAATAAAAGCTTGGTATTATCTGTACTTAAAGATTTCAAAAAAGAATAATTACTATAGTATGCTTCTAAGTATTTTCGTAATACGAAAAACTTATGGTCGACCTCCTAGACATTCAGGACACTTACGCTCCCATATATCGGTTCCATTAGCATAATACTTATGCCCACACTTCAAGCATTGCATTTCATAAAACCACTGTCCATTATCTGTACCCGGTTTATTTGTTCTGCCATTATTTCTCTGTTCCCACTTATTTATATATCCTTTTTCTGTTGACTTCATATTTTTTGATTCCTCCTTAAATTTTTCATTTTTAATTGTTTCATTTACAACATTTTTCTTTGCTTTGCCCCCAAAGAATTTTCTCCATAATCTTATCATTATCAAAACAACGATACCTCCTATAATAACCCACCAAAATTTTGTTATAATTGCCGTGAAAAGAATTCCCACTATTGGTGCTGTAAATTGCTCCATTTCATACTCACAACGGTTTCCTTGGTATTCCCTATACCTTTCATATGAATCCTGCATAATTGTGCCCCCTTAAACTAAAAAACTATTTTTATGACTTCTAAGGACCTCTTCGGCCTCCTTCCAAATCCATACACGGTCTCCATCATCTTCAAAAACTTTTCCATGACTTTTAGGACCATCTATCTTCATTTGCGCATAATTGTTTCTGAAAGTAGGCACATATAACTCCGAGCGTTCTTTGTCGCTGCATAATTTTTCCATTGTGCTAAGATGAACCTCCCCGTCAGCATCTTCTGCTTCAAAAAACGCTCGAATTATTTTATGATTATACTGATTAGGTTTCAAAGCCCATACTGGAATTCTTTGAATTGCCTTACCATAATAATCCTTTCCTGTCTCCATTGAGGTTTTATTCACCCCACTTGTATTATACTCATGAGACACTCTGTCAAAGATACGTGCAATATAACTTCTCATACCTTTTTCAATAACAGCATTTTCCTCTTCATTTGATAACTTCAAAGCCATACAGAATTTATCATATACATCTTGATCTACCATGTGTGATACTTCTCTGTTCATCAATATCACCTCCTCTCTATGGCTATAGTATAATTAGTAAATTAGTATTTGTCAATACTAATTTACTAATTTGTCTTATTTTTTACTAAAATATATAACTTTGTAAGTTTACAGTAACTATAGCACCATGTAAAATACGCTATATAAGATATCCTTATTAACCACCTGCTTCGTACTAATAATCAGTGCTAACCTTTTTAGCATTCCAGTAATTCAGGCGAAAACTTTGCGGCGAGTGGATATAAATACGCGGAAGTATCCGATATACAAATCTGCATATCAATACTTCCGCGTATTTATCAAGGCGAGAGCCGTCCACGAGACACAAAATTTTTTCCTAAATTACGGAAACCGGAAACTAAAAAAAATCAATCATACCTCGTTCCCAAATTATAATCCGTCTGAAATTTGGTCTGGCAGAATTTATCTCTTGTTGTGTTGACTGCGACCGCTGTGACAAGTCCGTCCGGTTTATTATCATTGATTAGCACACGCTCTCCCTGTCCTGCGCCAAAAATAATATGGTCATAGCGCACATGATTTTCTTTTAAAAACCGCAGGGTATGCTCTTTTTCCCACTCACCTCTGGCAGTCAGAAATATAATCATATCATCTTCCGAAATTCCATCTAAAAATTCTTTTGCTCCCGGCAAAAACTTATCGTGTCCTAAGATATACGGCCCGTCATGGACAACGATTGTGCCGTCCAAATCTAAAATCCATGTCTTTGGCATGGGCGATAAATTAACTTCTTTTGGCTCTAACATAATATTCCTCTCTACTTTTTCCTAAATAACATATAGAATTATATGATTCGCAGCCATATTTGTCAATTTTCACCCAAACAACATTTTTGCAGCCTGCTCCAACGCCCTCCGTTTTTCTGTGTCATCATACGATTTTTCCCTGTCATCAATTCCTTTCACCAAATCGAGGGCAAACAATCCATCCTCCACCCGCTCAACAAAAATCTTATGATTTTCATCTGTCTGTTCTGCCTGTGCAGGCTTTAGCAATACTCCATGACAATGAACCGCTGCCTCACCCATGCTGTGAATTACATTGCCGCACACCGTGCACACATAAAATAGGGAACGCATCATATTGGCAGATACATTGGTATTTTTGATTTCGTCGCCTGAAATCAATTCCGTAATTGATACGGAAAATGCCTCTGCAATCGGCTCCAAAAGTGTAATATCCGGATACCCTTTCCCTGTTTCCCACTTAGAAATGGTTTTGTCACTCACTAAAAGTTTGTCTGCCAGCTGGCACTGTGTCATATTCTTTCTTACCTCCATGCACTCATTATACAAAATCAATAAAAATAACACTACCTACGAAGCGTAGACTTTCGTTAATTTCATCCTATTCATCAATTTTCTCCAGGTCCCACCCAAATGCTTTGTAATACTTAATATCCAGCTGATTCTGTTTTACATAAGTTCTCAATGTTTTAACTACTTCATCCGCAAGCGAATCTTCGAGAACATCTGAAACAGCTTTTCCATCACTTCCATATAATTTCACCAAGTCTTTCTGTAATAATCCACCATCTCTTGGATGTACTACCTTTTTCACCTGATATCTGCCACCGTCTTTTTTCAAAAACATGACTGCCACCCCACCACCGGACTGCGCCTCATATAAAGTTTTTCCGGACAAGCTGAAGCCATACCAGTAGAATTGTCCAATTACTTTTACCGTATCTTTTTGTCTATTTGTTCCTGTGATTTTGACAATTGGAATTACCACATCACAGTTTCCAAATTCTACTTTTTGATAATTTTGACTGCCCTGATAAACATATCCCTCATACAAAGATGGATTGTCATAAAAGGTTTCAACAATTGCCTTTTTTATCTCCGAACCGCCAAGTTCTTCATACCTTTTAAGGACCGTCGTCTTCTCTTTCTCCGTAGATGCTTGGATGCGTAGTTTTTCTTTTTTTGCCACACCTTGTTTTCCTTTTTTCTGATTGCCGCCCATCACTTTGTCGGCAGCTGCTAGTTCGTCGTTTTTTTTCGGTAATTGTGAGTAGATTCCTCCACCGATGATTCCGGCACCAACAAGAATAATGATGCCCCACTTAGTCTTCTTATTCATGGTTTAGTATTGTATATAGCAATTATATTATATGTCATCAAAGATTAGACTTCTCCCAAAGGGAAAGGTTTAAAGAAGAAAAAAGTAAAAAAAAGTTAATCAGTAGGCAGCCCGGTATTTCCCTTCCTCTTTATCTTCCAACATATTTAGATAAGAGGTATAGCGGGATTCGCTGATGAGATGTTCTTCCACTGCTTTGCGTACGGCACATCCCGGTTCATGACGGTGGGTGCAATTACCATATTTGCAGTCGGCAGAAATTTTGAATATTTCAGGAAAATAGTGTCCGATCTCTTCTTCCTCCATATCGAATGTGCCGAAGCCTTTGATGCCCGGAGTGTCGATAATATAACCGTTTCCTTCTACGGGAAACATCTCGGAGAAAGTGGTGGTATGCATTCCTTTGTTATGGTAAGAAGAAATCTCGCCGGTTCTGGTTTCTATGCCCGGCAGTATGGAATTGATAAGAGTCGATTTGCCGACTCCCGAATGTCCGGAGAATAAAGTGATCTTGCCTTCCAATGCCTTTTTTATTTCGTCCACCCCATTACCGTTTTTTGCAGAAACCTTGAAACAAGGGTAACCGATCTGTGTATATAGGTTGATAAGTGCGTCCAGATAGCGGAGTTCATCCTCGTCGTAAGCATCTACCTTGTTGAATACGAGTTTGACGGGAACGCGATAAGCTTCTGCGGATGCAAGAAAGCGGTCAATGAAAATAGTGGAAGTTTCGGGGTAGTTGACGGTTGCTACCAACATACACTGGTCGAGATTGGCGGCAAGGATGTGGGATTGTTTGGAAAGATTGGAAGAACGGCGGATGATATAGTTTTTCCTGTCTTCGATCTCGCTGATAAAAGCAGTTCCTTCCTGATTAAGTATAATCTGAACACGATCGCCCACTGCGACAGGATTGGTGCTGCGAATCCCTTTCAGTCGGAAATTACCTTTGATTTTACATTCGATAGATTGTCCGTCATCGGTTTTCACCTGATACCAACTACCCGTGTTTTTGATTACTAATCCCTTCATAAATTGAGGTTGAGAATTGAGAATTAAAAAATGAGAATGAACTGTGACATGTAGTATGCCGCACTTTATTTCTCAATTTTTAATTCTCAATTTTCAATTTAAACAGTCATAATTTCTTTATCCTTTTCAGCCAGCATATCATCGATTTGCTTGATATACTTATCATGGATTTTTTGCAGTTTGGCTTCCGCATTCTTCTGTTCGTCTTCTGCCAGTCCGTCTTTTACAGCTTTCTTCAGTGCGTCGATACCGTCACGACGAGCGTTACGTACACTTACTTTAGCTGTTTCACCTTCTCCCTTACACTGTTTTGCCAGTTGTTTACGACGTTCTTCCGTCAAAGGAGGAATACCGATACGGATCATTTCACCATTGTTTTCAGGCATGATACCGAGGTCAGAGTCGATGATTGCTTTTTCGATAACACGGAACATGCTTTTATCCCACGGCTTGATTACGATACTGCGGGCGTCCGGAGTAGTAATTGCTGCTACATTGCTGATAGGCACCATACTTCCGTAAGAATCTACGCGGATGCCATCTAATAAGCGGGCACTCGCTTTTCCAGCGCGGATATGTGCCAGTGCTTCTTCCAGATACATGATGGCCATGTCCATTTTTTCTTGTGCATTGTCAAGGCAAGTCTTTACGTCTACCATATTTTTTGAGATTTAAAATTGCATTTTGATTGATTAAGTAGCAAAAGTATATTATTTTTTGTTCATCTGCAACAGCATTCCCATCTTTTTTATGAGTGACTTACCGATGATAATTAAGGTAACAGCGGTGATAATCATTAAAATACCTACCATTAACCGGGGAGTCAGTTTTTCGTGAAACAGGAGAACACCGAAAAATAGAGCTGTCACCGGTTCCAGGGCACCCAGTATGGCTGTTGGAGTAGAGCCTATGTAATGGATGGCGAGTGCGGTACAGATCAGTGATACGGCAGTCGGCAGAATGGCTAGTGTCAGTACGTCGGCCCAGAGCCAG
>OLVU01001556.1_pt1 | contig 14559 bp, 14 predicted proteins | sample 1673321 | NCBI WGS metagenome assembly OLVU01 (sample SAMEA3178942, study PRJEB25190) | human gut metagenome | biome: human gut; feature: human-associated habitat; material: faeces | place: Austria | collected 2013 | reverse complement strand
TAAAGCGGACGGCGGAACGGCTGAAACCCTATTTCGAGGTTTTCATCGCGGACATCGCCGATGCCGCCAAGGACTGGGACGACCTTTCGGAGGCCGAGACCTATGAGGTCTTCGCCTGCCGCCTGTTGTCCGTCCTTGAATACAAACTCAAAAAAGTACAGGAACGATGATACAGGAACTGCCCGCATGGCTTGACACGCAACGGATAGCATACGTCCCCGTTGATGCAGAAGTGGTCGACATACCGGGATTCGGCAGGCTGTTCACGGCCGACCTTTCGGGTGTGGAGTCCATTTTCCGCAGCGACGGGGACAGGCTCGTCTTCAACCTCATGGAAAACCCGTCCGTCCTGATGGACGAGGGCATCTTCCATGTGGCTTTCCCGTTCGGAAGGAACTGGTACTACTACGACCTGCGGGAAGAGTTCCGTTTCAACCTGCTGAAATATATCGGCCGGCCCAAGACACCGGTACATGATGTACCTTTTGTGAATCTCGGCGTACATACCTCCTATGAACTGCTGAACGCCTGCGGCTCGCTGGAGGATTTGTGCCGCAAGGCGAAATGGCTCGGGCATACGGCTGTCGGTATCTGCGACCGCAACACGATGGCCGCCACGCTGAACCTCCAGAAAGAGTGCGGCAAGGTCGGACTGAAACATGTCTTCGGCTACTCGCTGGCAATGGTTCATGACGGGGAGAGCGTCAACCTGAAGATATATGCCCTGGACAACGAGGGCTTGCATAACCTGCTGCGCATCCAGCGTGCCGTTATGGTCGATTCCGAAGACAACACGCTCCGTTACGAGCAGCTGCTGATGCATGCCGCCGGCTGCGTGGTGGTATTCGCCACCCGTTCCGTCTACTGGATGGCCGGACACCCCAGACAGGTAGAGCGTATCCGAAAAGGTGCCGAAGCGGTCTATTACCAGGTCGATGCCAACGAGTACAAGGCGGACCGCATCGACAGGGGGCAACTGGAAGCCCTAAAATACTACTTCGACAACTGCTATGATGCTGGCAAGGACTTGTTTACAGTGGAACCTGTCCTGATTCCGGACTGCTACTACATGGACAAGGACGATGCCGGGTACAGAATCGTGGTGAACAAGATTGCCACGGGAGCCGCCCATGAACAGAGCGATGACCAGTATTTCAAGACAGCAGATGAACTGTACGACACGCTCCGTCCGCTGTTCTCCGGGCAATGGGACTTCGACTCCCTGTTCAGGCGCATGTGCCGCCCCACGGTGGAGATTGCCGGACGCGCGGACGCCTCATTCGAGACCGGGCGCATGTTCATGCCGGAATACCGTATGCGGCCAGAAGAGCGGGAACGGTATAGCGACCGCCGTACGATGTTCCTCAGACTGCTTGACGACGGGCTGGACCGGAAAGTGCCGGAACCGGAGCGGGAACGCTACAGGAAACGGCTGGACGAGGAAGTCTATATCATTGAATCGACAGATAATGTGGACTATTTCCTGGTGCAGTGGGATATGGTGCGGGAGGCACACCGGAGAGGCATCGCAACCGGTATAGGTCGCGGTTCCGCCGGGGGATCGCTGGTTTCCTACCTGCTTGGCATAACCTCCATCGACCCGCTGAAATATGACCTTATCTTCTCGCGCTTCCTCGTGCCGGAACGCTGCGGGCTCAGCTGGAAAGACGAGCTAACGGTGCTTGCCCCGGACATCACGATCAGCAAAGGCGGGCGTTACGTGGAAATCGAGTCCGAAGGAAAGACTTACCATCTGTGCCCGGATGCCCGCCTGCGGGTAATCCGGGCTGGAAAAGAGCGGACGATATACGCAGATGAATTGATGTGTGGCGACGAAATCCTTTTTGACCGCCGAGATTGCTTGTGGAACTTAAAGGAACTCGAAACCCATGAATCCGACCTACGAACACCACCGTCCCTATGACGGTTGCGACCTTTACCGGGGCGATGCACTTGATGTGCTGCCCCTGCTGGCTGAAGAAAGTATCACTGCCGACATGGTATTGTCAGACCCTCCATACGGTACGACACATTGCCGCTGGGACGCCGTGATAGACATCCCCGGGATGTGGAATGCCGTACAGGGCATATCCAGACCTGACACTCCCATACTGCTGTTCTGCCAGCATCCTTTTACGAGCCTGCTGGGCAGTTCCAATCTCCGTAGGTTGCGGTATGCCTGGGTATGGGAGAAGACGCAGGCGACAGGCTTCCTAAACGCCAGGCGTATGCCGATGAAGGCGCACGAGGACATTCTGGTCTTTTACGACAGGTTGCCGAAGTATCATCCGATCAAGACGGACGGGCACAAGCGCAAGGTCGTGATGGCCGAGCACCAGCGGAAATGCGATGCCGGCGAGATATACCGGAAGCACGACAATTTCCGGGATTACATATCCACGGAACGCTATCCGCGCAGCGTGCTGAAATTCAAGACCGATAAGCAACAGTCCTGCCTGCACGCGACACAGAAACCTGTCGCCCTGCTGGAATACCTGATACGCACCTACACCGATGAAGGAGCCATCGTCCTCGACTTTGCGATGGGCAGCGGCAGTACAGCCGTGGCCTGCCGGAATACGGGTCGCCGGTTTATCGGCGTGGAGATAGACTGGGGAATTTTTCAGACAGCACTAAACCGTATAACCCATGGCTGACACCCGGGAAATCTGGGTGGATATCAAGAACTATGAAGGAAAGTACAGGATCAGCAACCTCGGGCGTGTCAAGAGTCTGGAACGGCAGGTTTCGCATGACGGTATCACCTGGACACAACCCGAACGCATCATGTGCCATTGGTGCGGGACGACTTCGCTCTATGACTGTGTCCGGCTCTACAAGGGCGGTGTCGGGAAGAAGTTCTCCGTGCACCGTCTGGTGGCACAGCACTTCCTGCCCGACTGGAATCCGGGACTGGAGGTGAACCATATCGACGGGAACCGCGACAACAACCGTGTGGATAACCTGGAAATGTGTACGCACCAACGGAATATGGAACATGCCATAGCGGGTGGCCTCAAACGGGATTACGGCGAGAAAAGCGTGAACGCCAAACTGACCAACGGGCAGGCGGAAGAGATACGGGTGAGATATTCCTCCGGCCAGGCTTCCCAGAACAGCCTGGCAAAACAGTACGGCGTCAGCCACCAGACGGTAAGCGCGATAATACGATACAAGAAATATATACGATAATGGACGAGGAAGAAATTTGGAAAGATATTCATCATTACGAGGGAATTTATCAAGTAAGCTCCCGCGGTAGAATTAGAAGTGTCGGAAGATATGTCCGTAATGCCACATCCCAATATTGGAGGAACGGGCAAATCATCAAACCGTGGGCCGGGGGTACATCCCCGTATTACAATGTTTCTTTGGCCTCTGACGGAAAAATATATAAAAAATTAATCCATAGACTTGTCGCAGAACATTTTCTTGATGATTGGAATGCGGCAAAGGAGGTTAATCATAAGGATGGCAATAAGCACAATAATCGAAGTGACAACCTGGAAATGTGTACCAGGCAAGAAAACGTCATGCATTCTATGGTGTATAAACTCAGAGATGATTATGGAGAGAACAGTGTGAACGCCAAATTGACAAATGAACAAGCGGATCATATCAGGCGGTTACACCGGTCGGGAGTCATGCAAAATGAACTGGCTGAACAATTCAAGGTTTGCAAACAGACGATATGCGATATAGTCCACTATAAAAAGTATAAAAATGAAAGTGACAAACGTAACAATTAAAAAAGCGAATGAAGCATTCACCGTAATGGATTCGTTCGTGGGGAAAGGACTTGTGGAGGGCGGACATTCCGCCCTCCCGTAAGGCGGATATAGATGTCGACTATGCCTCCGACCGGCGGCAGGAGATTAAGGATTATCTGGAAGAACGGTACAACGCGGACGGCCGCCAGCGTGTCTTTTCCGCCGGCACCTTTACCACGATGAAACTGAAAGCCGCATTGAAGGATGTAGCCCGCGTACACCGCGTGTCTCACTCCATCGTGAACTATATCACCGCCATGATAGATGACGGTACGGACTGGACAGGACTATTTAAACAGGCTGCCGCCAACAAGAAACTGCTGGACTTTATCCAGACCTATCCGCAGGTCATCGAGGATGTGCGCGGGCTGCTCGGACAACCCAAAGCGGCTTCCATACACGCCTCGGCCATCGTTGTCACGCCGGACATGCGGGACGGCAGGCCCGCCGAGTGTTTCGATTTCCTGCCGGTTCGTAAGATGGACGGGGTACTGGTCTCGGAGTTCGACGGTTATTCGGTCGATGAGATAGGGCTGTTGAAAGAGGACGTGCTGGCGACAAAGGAGCTTGCCAAGCTCAGTGCCGTCATCGCATTGGTCAACGGGCATTTCGGGCAGGAATTGTCCATAGAACGTATCACGCAGGAGATGCAGGAAGACGACAAGACATACCGGTTGCTTGCCGAAGGCAACACGCAGAACGTTTTCCAGTTTTCTTCCCCGGGTATCACCCGCTTCATACAGGATGTACGGCCGGTGTGCATGGAGGACCTGATCGCCATCAACGCCCTGTACCGTCCCGCCACGCTCGACATCGGAGCCACGGAGGATTACATCCGTTTCCGGCGGGGTGAAGTGGCACCGGTCTATGACTACGGCTGTTACGAGGCGACGAAGAACACGTTCGGAATCATGGTATATCAGGAACAGTTTATGTCGGTAGCACACACGCTCGGCGGCTTCGACCCCGGCAAGACCGACCTGCTGCGGAAAGCCATCGGCAAAAAGAAGGCGGACCTGATGGCCACGCTCAAGGCCGACTTCATCGCGGGGGCTGTCCGCAACGGTTGTCCGGATTACGAGGCGGAGGGAATCTGGCACAAGATAGAGGCGGCCGGAAAATATTCGTTCAACCGCTCCCATGCCGCGGCATACGCCCTTACAGCCTATTGCGGGGCATGGCTCAAGACCAATTATCCATCGGCGTTCTATACCGTGGCATTACAATGGGCGGACGACAAGGAAATCCCACCGCTAATGGCGGAAATGGAACGCTGCTCGCCAGCCAAGATCGTGCCGCCGGACATCAACCGCTCCGGAACGGAGTTCTTTACCGACTATGCCACCGATGAAATCTTCTGGTCTCTTACCCGTATCAAACAGGTCGGAGTCAAGACGGTGGAATACATCGTCACGGAGCGTGACCGGGGCGGGGCATATACGGGCATCGAGAACTTCATCCACCGCATATTCCGTTACAAACTCAAGAAATACAATTACTGGGACGACCCCGACAACGCGGAAGAGGCCGTAAAGGTTCCCGTGAACGCCCGGCATGTCAAGCATATGATCCTTGCCGGATGTTTCGACCGTATCGAAAAAGTCGGGGCTGTTACCGAACGCTGCGCGCTGCTCGAACGCGCCGCACGGGAACTGGGATTCTCCCTTTCCGAGAAAGACTTCCCGCCGGACATGCACGAACGGCATTTCTTTTGGTCGCAGCAGCAGATTGCCGTGTCGGGCATAGGCAGCATCGACTACCGCCGCATCTTCGACAATTCGGAAGCCCGCAGGCAGGTCAAGGGAAAAGCCTCCTACCTGACCCTGGACGAGGTGGCACGGGACGAGAACGACGGCAGGCGTGCGACTGTCTGCGCCACGGTGGTGGATGTAGCCGAGCATACCTATAAGGACAGGGAGACGGGAAGCCGGAAGCGTTTCGCCAAGCTGACACTCTCTCAGAACAACCGCCTTGCGGAATGTGTATGCTGGAACGACTATTACATGGAACACCGCACCGAGATACTGTCGCTCAAAGACCGGGTGGTCATCCTCACAGCCGTCATCCGTTACAGCGACTACAACGGCTGCAATACATTGCAGACCTATAAGAACTCATTGTTATTCATTCAATCCTGAAAAAATATGGCACCCAAGACAGAACAGAAGATATATGTAGGCATCGGGCTGGACTTCGAGACCGGAGGGCTGGACTGCCGTGAATGCGCCTGTACACAAATTGCCCTGCAAGCCGTCCGTTTCGACACATGGCAGGTATTCGACCGCTATCAGGCGTATATCGCCCCCTACGGGAAACAGGACGCGGGACTTCCCCGACGCAAGGTGTTGCGTACCCGCCATGAGCAGGTAAAGGAAGCCGAACCCGTGCCCATGAAGTACGAACAGACGGCATTGGACTATTCCGCCATTACCATGGAGATGCTGCGCACGCAGGGTGTGGACATGAAGAAAGTGGCCGGGGAAGTCATCGCTTTCGCCAAACGCAGCACCCTCTCAAAGGGCAATCAGTGCAAGCCTATATTGGTAGGACAGAACATCGCTTTCGATATCGGATTCCTGCAACAGCTGATGAACTATGCCGGACTGTCCGCCGAATTTGAAAAGACCTTTTCCGGAACCAAGGACTATTACGGCAACTTCCAACCGCATTATATCGACACGCTTTCCATGGGCAGGCTGGCATTCGCCGCCGATCCGGATGTGACGTCCTACAAGCTGGAACTGATAGCTTCCCGGTTAGGGGTGGAACTGGACGACGCCCACGATGCGGATGCCGACGTGTCAGCCACCCTCGACATACTTGGGATCTATGCATTGCGGATGCGCAATGCGGAAGGAACCGCCGGAAACATGATACGGAAAAAGGAGAAAGCCCGGAAATACTTCAAGATATGACGGAGTGAAAACGGACCCGATTTTTCTTTTCTTGTTTTTTCTACCCTTATTCCCGACCGCCTGAAAATAAGGGCTCGCATTGCATGCAAAGGGGATGAAAGCCTGTATTTCATCCTCTTTATGTTTCAGTTACGGAAATTTCTTCAATCAACAAAACCGTGTTTTCTGCAAGCGTGTCTCCGGGTAGTTCCGTTCCCCTTCGCACGATTTTATGAAACAGCCGTTTCAATGCCACGAATATAACATAAACTTCCCGGCCGACAAGACTTTCCAGTCAATTCCGGCCATGTCCGGCAAAATATATTGAAATATGACGGTTGTCTATCAACCAATGACATGCCGGAGGCACTATCATTCATATATGAACAACGGAAACATGGAACAGGAAAACGGGAAGGTCCGGGATACGGTTCCCGAGACCATCACTTTCAGGACCGCTGACCGGATGACCTATGGGGCGCTGGGGTATGACGGCAACGAACTGATGGCCGTCATATCGGGATATGACCTGGAAATCAAGTTCAACCTGCGTATCATCAATTCACTGGCCGATGCCGAGGCATGTGCGGATGCGCTGGCTCAGGTATTCTACGAGGCACTGATGGAGCAGCTGATCAATGAAAAGTCGGATTTTGTAAAACCTCCGTAGCGGAAACCGGCTACTCTTTCAGAAAGAGAAAGGAAAAACGATGTCAGACAAGATAACGAACACACAGGATAGACCGGAAGAGAAACCGCTGACGGAACAGGAACTCCGATTCTGCGAACTGTACGTGAACGGCGGATTAGAATACGCCGGACGGCCGAAGAAATGCTATGTCGAGATATTCGGGGAAAGGGAGACCAAGAACCCGTCCTCTTCCGCACATTACCTGATGCACAAGCCGCATGTGTTGGCGCATATCAAGGCACTGCTCTCCTCCGAACGGTTCGAGATGGAGACGATGGCGGTAAAACTGCAGGTGACCGAGACTCTCAAAGCCGTCATGGACGAGACCGCCACTTCGGACTATACCGACCGTTTCGGCGTACCGCTCTCTCCCGCACCGCTCAGGGCAGTATCGGTCAATGCAGCCAAGGCACTGATGGATATATTCCCCATCAAGCACAAGGAAGAAAACCGCCTGCGCATCGAAGGCAGCGACGGCAATGTCATCTTCAATGTAATCGTACCCCAGAATCCTGTAAAAGATGGCGAAGCGGAAACATAAGATAGAGAAGAAGGAAATCGCTTGGTGGATCTATCTGGCGATAATGGTCGCGCTTGTCATCTACGGTTTCTGGAACAGCGAGGCGGCAGAAACACTGCTCAGGGCTATCAGGGAGGCATTCACACTTTTAATGGAATAATCATATGGAACAACTGAAAGAATTTGTAATCAAGTACTTCAAGATCATCGTCGTGGTACTGTCCTTTTCATTGACGCTGTACATACAGCATATCAACAATACGGCACAGATTGCCGGATTGGAGACGAAATGCGCCGGGATGGAAGCCGAAATCAAGAATCAGTATGACCGTATCAATGCCATGAAGCTGGACAAGTCCGTGTTCGAGGCCACCATGATGCAGCTCAACACGGTGCAGAACGACCTGCACGAAATCCGGGCCGACATCCGGGAATTGCTGAAATGTCAGAACCAGCATAAATAATACGTTTTTTAAACTGCCGGTTATGACGAAGAATACTTATGTAACAATTACCGCCTCGCCGGAACTTTCCCGCATGAGGCTTGACGAACTGGTCGGCCGGTGCGGGCTGGTCGTGGAGGACCTGTCCGGTGAAGACAGGAAAAACAAGGGCGGTCTGGTACTGCTGGAAGAGGCTTATATGGATGAGTTCATCTGGTTCATCCCTGAAAAATCCGTAACTTATGAGTAGACTAAGCAAAATACTTTCGATTGCCGTGCTGTTGCTCGGCTTAATAGTCTGGCTGCAATACATGCGGGCCGTGCGTCTTGCCGACGAGCGGGATCGCTTCCGTATGAACAGCACCGCGCTGCTTTCCGAGGTGAAACGGATGCAGGTCGATTCGGCGACAATGGCCCTTGATACGAAGGCATTGCGGCTTACCGTCGATGAATACCAAGAGTTCCGAGCCAGGGATGCCGAGACCATCAGACGGCTCGGCGTGAGAATCAGGAACCTCGAAGCGGCGGCACGGCATGAAATCAAGGTAAAGGCTCCGGTCGATGCCGTCATACGGGATACGCTCGTTATCCGGGACACCGTCCCGCTGCTACGGCAGAAAGTGGAGATGATCACGCCGCATATACAGCTAAGTGCCCTGATTGAGGAGAACCGCCTCAAAGGCGACATAAAGATACCCGTGACACTCAACCAGGCCGTATGGGTGGAGTACAAGGGGTGCTGGTTCTGGAAACGGGTCAAGGCTATCCGTCAGACCATATCCAGCGACAATCCGTATGTGGAAATCAAGTATTCGGAGTATATCAAAATCAGGTAAACAGATATAAAAGAATGATTTCTATTGATGATTATATGAAGATGAATCCTTTTTTATAGATACCGGCAAGAAAATTCTTGATAACAGCTTGCCATATTCTTATTCCTTGCAAAAAATTATAATCAATATATGTAATATGGCAACAGTTAAAGTAAAATTTCGTGCTTCTTCCGTTCCAACGAAGGAAGGCACATTATTCTATCAAGTGATTCATGATCGTGTGGCAAGACAAGTCAATACCGGCCACAAGGTGTATCCGCATGAATGGAATGCAGTAACTGCGGAAATAGTCATTCTTCCCGATACTGATGGAAATCGCCGAAACTATCTGGCCTCATTGAAAGATGCCCTGCATGAAGACGTCAAACGGTTCAACAAAATCATTTCGCGACTTGAACGCACGAATAAAGATTATACGGCCGAGGACGTGGTGAGACAATACCTTACTCCTTCAGATACTGGAGGTTTCATATCTTTCACACATGATATTATCCGGCAATTGAAACAGATCGGGAAACCCCGTACAGCCGAACGGTACACAACAGTTCTGAACAGTTTCGGGCGGTTCTTCGGGGAAAACGATGTACCCTTGGATGAAGTCAATTCCAACTTGATGATTAGGTATGAGAACTTTCTGAAATCAACAGGAGTATGTCCGAACACTTCTTCCTATTATATGAGGGGATTACGGGCGATTTATAACCGTGCCGTAGAAAAAGAATTGACCATGCAACGCAGTCCGTTCAAGCATGTGTACACGGGTATCGATAAGACGGTGAAACGAGCTGTGCCGTTGAAAGTGATTCGACAGATACGGGATCTGGACCTGACTATATTTCCTGCCAAAGATTTCGCCAGAGATATCTTCATGTTCTCATTCTATACACGCGGTATGCCGTTCATCGACATGGCCTATCTGAAGAAGAAAGACCTACAGAATGGTATACTCTCATATCGCAGGCAGAAGACGGGGCAACAACTGTTCATCAAATGGGAGAAACCCATGCAGGAGATTATCGACAAATACGACACATCGGCTACAGCCTATTTGCTACCAATCATACGGGACACGACGGTTGATGAACATCGGCAATACAAAAATGCCATACATTTAGTAAACGTCCAACTAAGGAAATTAGGCGAGCAACTCGGGTTACCCGTGCCATTGACAAGTTATGTTGCCCGCCATGCTTGGGCCAGTATCGCTAAAAGTAAGAACATCCCTGTAACAACAATCAGCGAGGCGATGGGACATGATTCGGAGAATACTACGCGTATCTATCTCGCTTCACTAGACACATCAGTTGTGGATAAGGCAAACAGCCTTATACTAAAATCTCTATAATACGTCTGTCCTGAATTTGCCGATTACCGTAGAACCGTTTTACAAAGCTAAGTAAAATGGTTTTGCGGCTTTTTATTTTTCGATAAAAATGAGGGAAAGAATAATAAATTTCCGTAATGTTGAGCGAAGCTCTTGATCTCTTTTCAAGAGATGTATTTAGCGGTACAAAGATAGCGAAAAGTTGTGAAACTGCCTTGAAATGATGCAGATAATTATCCTTGCTCGTGCAGAAATGTTATAGAAAACTCCCAAAGTGTTGAGCAAAACAGCTTCTAAATTGACATAAATGCTTGAAATACAAGTACAATACATCTCTTGAAAAGAGATATACCGAATTTTTGGAATGTAATGACGACAACCCCTACTCCTGTCAGATAGAATCCTGACAAGATCAAAGCGGAACCGAAAAGTCAAACCAAAAAAGTAGCGAAGAGCCATTTATTACGAACCTTACAAAGGTAAGTTGTTGAGTAGGAGTTTATATTTCTCCGAAAGAGATGTATCTGCGGGTGCAAATATACGCAATTTATTGAAAATAACGACATAAAGCAGAGGTGATTTTCTGATATTTCATTATTCATTAGGATTTTGCACATCCAATGTTGAGCAAACTCGGCATTGAAAAATTGAATAAGGATTGTTTATCAGCCTGTTATATCGAATTTCGATGTCCGATACATCTCTTTCGGAGAGAAGTAGTGAGAAATAGAGATGAAAACGATCTTGTAACCTTTTATGGTAAACATAAACAGATGTATTGACATGGGGAGTTATTCCCCAGCTTTTGAAAAGAATGTTTGTAACTGCTTGATATGTAATATGATTTACAATCTTGCAGGATTAGAAGAATTGTCTTGAAGCCAAAATATGGCTGGTTCGGAAGGAGAAAAACAGATATGTTGGTTCGTGATGCGCGACCTTAAACGGGCTAATGCCAAACTGCCCGCATACAGGCAACTGGTGGACGAGCATTTCGAGGTGTTTACACCCATGAAAGAGCGGTTGAGCATTCGTGGCGGCAAACGGGTGCGAGAAGAAGTTCCTTTTATTCAGGATCTGCTTTTTGTCCATTGTACGCGGGAAGCCATGGATCCGTTCGTAGAAAAGTACCCCACGATACAGTACCGTTTCTATAAAGGAAACGGTTACAAAAATCCGATGATTGTCACTGATGCGGATATGGAGCGGTTCATACATGCCGTAAACGTGTCGGAAAATCCGAAATACTATCTTCCGGGCGAATTGACACCCGCCATGTGCGGACGGAACATCCGTATTGTGGGCGGTCCTTTGGACGGTTATGAAGGGAAATTGCTGACTGTACGCGGGGCGAAAACGAAACGTCTGTTAGTGGAACTGCCCGAGTTCTTTTCCGTAGGGGTGGAAGTCAATCCCGAATATATCAGGCTACTATAAAATAATGATATGTAAGTATGACCGATTCGATTTTGGATGATATATGGTCCAGGGTTAAAGCGGTGCCCATAGATCATGACCTGTCGGACGAACGGCTGCTCCATTTGGGTAGGATACACCTATCACTCCATGAGTTGAACGCGTATATCCGTCGGGATGATGCTGCCGGGAAACGCTCTGCCATACTGCACCGGATAGAGCGGCTGTTCGACGAATGCGTTTTCCGTTGCCGTGACTGCGACGATTCCGGCAGATTGGGACACTTCGTATCGTTGCTTTACCGTCTGGCAAGAGCATGTTTGGTGCCGATAAAATATGAATGGCTGCACAGTTGTGATACGGTAGCGGAACACTTAGCCAATCTATGGGTAGAACAAGAATCTTTCTCATGGGAGGAAACTCACGGGGCTATGCGGGCTATAATCGAACTGACAAGTATGCTGGATGAATCGGAAAGGAAATGTGATCCTGCTTTCCGAAAATACAGGAATGAACTTGTTGCATGGAGCGAATCCCTTTCGGAAAATTATGCGTGGGATAATGTCCCGGATATAGAGGCACTAGGTCGTCTGGCAATCATGAGCCTCAATTCCGCCATGTTGCTCGACGAAACATCCGATGATTCTCTTTCTCAATCCTATCTGTATTACAAGCGGAAGATGAGCGACGGAAATATACCGCTATCGGCACTGTTTCTTCTGTTGGAGTTGGAGCTGGAAAATAGAATCACCAACGGACAGGAAACAGACATGCACATGATCGGTGTCATACGGAAAACCGCCTTGGAGCATATGAAGGACTGCGCTCCGGAACGGGATGATGACTACTGGCTTCTGTTATCGGTTTTGACGGAATGTATGTGCACGGAACAACTCGATGCATGTTGGAATAGCATCTGTATATAAATTTTAGATTTCCTGTATATGTATTTTTGGATTGTAAATTGTTTTCTGGCGTTCCTACTTTGCGTTTTCTGTGCGGGTATCGTTATTCCTCAGATTCTGCTGATCGCCTTCCGCAAGCAGTTGTTCGACCTTCCCGACGAACGGAAAATCCACCATTGTGCAGTGCCCCGGTTGGGCGGCATCGCGTTCAAGCCGGTCGTGTTTTTCACAATAGCCCTGTTACTGGGAATCAATATGACTTTGGGACATACAGAGATGTTGTCCGAGATCGGAAACAACGTACAGTCCTTGACTTTTGCGTTCTGTTCCATTATGATACTCTATCTGGTCGGTATGGCGGATGATCTGATCGGCATCCGCTATCGTGTCAAGTTTGTCATTCAAATACTGTGCGGTGTGATGCTTATTGCCGGTGGAATCTATATCGACAACTTGCACGGTATCTTGGGTATCTGCTCTGTTCCGTTATGGCTGGGGTATCCCCTGAGCATTCTGATTGTGGTCTTCATCATCAATGCCATCAACTTGATAGACGGCATTGACGGGCTGGCTTCCGGGCTGTGCAGTATCGCTTGCCTGTTTTACGGGTTGACATTCTTCATACTCCACCAATATGTCTATGCCATGCTGTCGTTTGCCACATTGGGAGTGCTAGTACCGTTCTTCTATTACAATGTTTTCGGAAATGCCGAGCACGGCAGGAAGATATTTATGGGCGATACGGGCAGTCTGACCGTCGGCATGATGCTCTGTTTCCTCAGTCTCAAGTTAATTATGTGCGGGGGCGGAGATAATATGGGAAATGTACATCCGATGGTGCTGGCCTTCTCGCCGCTGCTGGTTCCGTGCTGTGACGTAGTCAGGGTTTATCTGCATCGGGTACGCAACGGCAAGAATCCGTTCCTGCCGGACAAGAACCATATCCACCATAAACTGCTTGCTGTCGGGATGAAACAGCGAAGCGCCATGATTACTATTATCTCCGTATCTACTGTATTTATACTGTTTAATATTTTTCTTTCCCCTTATCTCAATGTGAACTGGATTGTGCTGGTCGATATCCTTATATGGACTCTCGCCAATATTTGGCTTACGAAACGTATCGGACAGCTTCAGTCGAGACAGGCAAATGACAAATAAAAATCAATTAAATATGAAAATCAGATACATTTTATTCCTGTTGACCGTGGCTTTCCTGTTGGGATCATGTGCTGCGCCAAAAGTTGCTTATTTCACAGACCTGAAACCTGGTACCGCAGAGCAGATTCTGAAGCCGCTGGAGATTCGGGTACGCCCCGAAGACAAGATTTCCATATTGGTCAACAGCAAGGATCCCTTGTTGATGGATCTTTTCAATCTTCCGATTATATCCCGACAGATCGGTACGACATCAGGAACATCCAACAGTCAGGGGATATCGGGATATACTGTAAACAAGAACGGGGACATCGATTTTCCCGTGCTGGGACATATCCATGTGGGAGGAATGACACGCGAGGAGATCGCCTCGTGCATAAAAGAGGAGTTGATCTCGAAGAATCTTGTGAAAGACCCGGTGGTAACGGTGGAGTTCATGAACCTGACCGTTTCCGTGTTAGGTGAGGTCGCCAACCCCGGACGTTTCAATATCGACAAAGACAGGCTGACACTCTTGGACGCTTTAAGCATGGCAGGAGATCTTACTGTCTACGGGAAACGGGAGAACGTGCTGGTACAGCGGGAGGAAAACGGCAAAAAGA
>OLVU01001522.1_pt1 | contig 14872 bp, 9 predicted proteins | sample 1673321 | NCBI WGS metagenome assembly OLVU01 (sample SAMEA3178942, study PRJEB25190) | human gut metagenome | biome: human gut; feature: human-associated habitat; material: faeces | place: Austria | collected 2013 | reverse complement strand
TGGTCTCCGGGGAGATTGGGAGTATACCGGTGGAACGATTTATGAGTCTGGAAAGCCGGTGATGAACGATTATACATATCTTTCTTCTACTTGGGCCGTTCCTGAACTTGATATGGATGGAGAAATTGTTGATTGTTACCGCATGGAACACGAGGTTCCTGGCTGGAATTCAAATACGAAATGGCCCCAAAGCGCGCTTGATATTCTGAGCGCGGTGGAGATGGATATGATGGAGGGGATGGAATGATAAGCAGCAAAAAGGCTCTGGAAGCCGCACAGACCATTATTGACTACTGCAAAGGACAAACATCCTGCCAGAACTGTATTTTTCGGCTACATGGAGCGGATCATTGGAAATGCCATGTAGATGCGTTTGATTTGCAGGATGTAATAGCAAACATTGTAGCAAAGCGGAAAAATAATGGATATTTGTGAGAGGATGAACTGGAGATGCTGGAGGGGATGGAATGAACACGCTGATTTTGTACGCTATGGGGATTGCATCGCTGGTAGTCATTATTGCCGGGGCATTTACCGTGGTGGTCATGATTGTGTACTATATCCAAGTCATGTGGTCAAAGATTTCTGCCTGCGCAAAGAACACAATGGAGTATTTGCAAAACAAGCAAGATTTTGAGGTTTACAAAGCCGACGTGCTCCACTGGGATATGGTAAAGCGAGAGAAGGCGCTGAGGTGCCGGGAGTGCGCATATCGGAAAAAGTACATGGACGAGGAGGCCCAGCCATGACGCGGGAAGAAGCGGCCATCAAAAGCTGTGAGGATAGAATTAAGCACCTGGAAAGCGCCCCGCCCCACCACTATGGGAAACGGCAACGGGGAAGAGCAATTGAACTGGAAAAGGTAAAAATAAAGGCCCTCCGCCCTGTCAGTCGGGAGCAGGTAGAGAAAGTGTGGAAGGGTGAGTGGAAGCACTATCTCCCGCCGCTTGGAGCCGGAGACGTACAGTGTAGGTGCACAAGGTGCTCCCCGGGTAGCATTAATAATCGGGAAAGTGCCGTCAGCGTTATACTTAAATTGCTCCACCGCCGCACTTCGCCCGAAGCCTCCACCACCCGGCAGCTTACCCGTATGATAGAAGAAATAAGAATTGCCTTTATAGTCTATCACTCCACAATGGTTAGTAAACGAGCCCGTATCTTGTAAAGGCATGATTTCTCCCATATACTTCCACGGCCCAAGAGGTCCGTCACTCATAGAATAGGCAATATGTTCGGGTACACCTCCGGCAGCATAAAGAAGATAGTATTTTCCTTCCCGTTTATGAAGCCATGGGCCTTCTGTATAAGTATCTTTATACTTAACATCTTTGACACGTTTTTCCGGATTGGGTGCACCAAAGCTCTCAACAGTCTGTTCCAGTTTACCCACTTCACCTTTCAAAGAAATCATATCTTCATTCAATTCTGCATAATAGATATTCGGATTTCCCCAATACAGATAAGCACGACCGTCATCATCTATATATACGGTAGGATCTATATAATCCCAGCTCCCGTCATGAAGGGGTTTACCGATGGCATCCTTAAAAGGACCGACAGGCGTATCACCGACTGCCACACCGATCGCCATGGTATTGGTCAGTTTAGAGTGCAAACAGACATACCAATAAAATTTACCATTACGTTCGATGCACTGTGCTGCCCAGGCACGGTCGTCCGCCCAAGCAAATGATTCAATAGCAAGAGGAGAACCATGGTCAGTCCAGTTCACCATATCTTTGGTAGAATACACGCGCCATTCCTGCATCCAGAAAAAATCCGCCTTATCTTCATCATGTCCCGTATAGACATACAATGTGCCATCATGCACCATAGGGGCAGGATCTGAAGTATAGCATGTTTGTACAATCGGATTTTGCGCAGATAAATGATGTGGCAATATCCCTAAAAACAGCAATACTGCTGCAACTTGTTTAAATTTCATATTCGTATTATTTAATGTTTAAACAGATTTGGAAGAAACTCTTTCAGGCAACGTCTCCAAGTTAACCATTCATGTCCCGTACCTTTCGATTCATAATAATCCACTTTGATTCCCAATTCACGGAGTGATTCTACCATTTTCTTTGTTCCCATTTGTTCTTCCGTACCACAACCAAGAAAGAAATAATTCACTCTTTTATTGAATCCGTCCGCATCGGAAAATACTCCGTTAAAACAAGTTTTCATGTCCAGTCCGAAAATTGCTCCGCTAAAACTCCCTATATAAGAGAACTTGTCTAGGTGGGGCAGTGTAGTATTGAAAGTCTGGTGTCCTCCCCACGACAATCCTGCCATTGCACGATGTTCGCGGTCGGTCTTGGTGCGGAACGTACGGTCTATCATAGGTATCAAGTCTTTCAGGATAACATCATAAAAAGTTGCGCCATACAGAGCCCGCTCTTCGTTTATATCCTTTCCGGGACGCGGCCGGAACGGTGCTTCCACATCTCCGCTATCCATCACTACCAACATCGGCACGCACTTACCGGATGCAATCAAATTATCCATAATGTGATTCATACGTCCTTGTGTGCCCCAGCCGGTTTCATCTTCTCCCATACCATGCTGCAAATATAGTACCGGATAACGCTTCTTCGGATGAGTTTCATACTCTGCCGGCGTATATACCATGCACCGACGAAACTCTTTTTGTGTTTCCGAATAATACGTACAGGAACGAACTTGTCCGTGAGGTACTTGTTGAGGATGATAATAATCCCCCTCTTCACCTTCAGGGATTTCGATACCACTTGCCACACGGCAACAACCGAAGAACGTATAACTGGAAGGATCTGTTACCGACACCCCGTCTGCAATCAGGAAATAATAATGGAATCCTACAGGCAGAGGGTTGGTCGTTGCCGTCCAGAGTCCTCCGGTATCTTTCCACATATCATACTTCTTTCCGCAACAATCCACTTGTAGCCTGTTAGCCTGCGGAGCATAGAAACGAAAATGAGCACGCCCCTCTTTATCCACCCGGGGATAGTCATATCCCGGAATATTAGTGGATACCGGTTCGGTAGTAATCCCGGAGTTTAGTTCCTTCTCCAACAAAAGGAGTCGTTTCTCGGCATACCGCACTCCCAATTTCCTGTATCCTTCTGCCGTGAAATGCAAATTATCTTCTGCGGCAGGACAGCCCGAAGAAGGAATCACGTATGCGGTCGGAATCACTTGCGGCAGCGTATTGATTATCTCATTCATGCTTGCACATCTGCCATTCTGGTCGGCATGCACCACTTCTCCCGCCAACAAGGGAACATCTTTTGCCTGAAGATTCAAATCCCTCAACAAATTCTCATAGACTCTCTTTACTTTTTGAGGCCACTCTTTATCACCGGTATTAGACTCGCCCTGATGCAAGAGGATACCTTTAATCACTCCCGCTTTTTGTGCTTCTACAGCCAATTCCTTTAGTCTACGGTAAGGATTATTACCATACGCTTTCGCGGTATTTTTCAGCCATTCCGGTTGAGAGGCAATATGTTCTTCGCAATTCTCCTCATCAAACAGTTCAATCCTGCAACCACCTACAGCTACATTGATAACACCTACCTTAATATTATCAGGCAACCTTTCCACCAACGTACGCCCGAAATAATCGACCGGTGTTAACCCTGTATGGCAACGTACCAACGGAGGAATAGCCTTATACCACTGTCCTTTGACATGTCCCAAAAACGGACAATCAACAGCCGCCATCATCAGAAAGCGTTCATTGACATTGCACGTATCCTGGGCCTCGATCTTTGCATTCCCTTCCATATTGGATTGTCCTAAACAAAGGTAAATATGGAAATTAGGGTCTTGTGCAAAGGCAAATATGCCTGCACATAATAAACAACTTAATAATATAATCTTCTTCATCTTGTAACAAAACTGATATTATTATTCATCCATTTCGGCATACTCTTTAAACCAGTGATAAATAGCCCACGGACACGCTTCCGGATCATTCAAAAAAGTATAGTTTCCCGGTTCACCCGCTACATCCTTAAAAGCAGCCAGTTCATGAGACTTTGTAGTAAAGAACAGCCAGGAAACATTGCCGGATTGATCGGCTATGTATTTGAAATTAGCTCCAAAACCTTCGCCTTTCGCCACTCCCGTAATACTTTTCCCCCATGTTGCATCATATTTCTTCGGTGCCCAGTCTATCTCAGTCACCATGACAGGAGCAAAACTAGCTACCGGACCTACTTGCTTGTCCCAACCACGTTGGAAAGGTTCATATCCCCCTCCTATAGAGGATCCATTTCCTTCACCACTGTCCTGTTCGGCATCACTTCCATACCAGCCCGGATAACAGTGTACGGCAAAACCTATATTTTCTCCTTCTATACGATGGTCTTTATAGCCACTATACTGAGATTGCCAGCCCAATCCGGGTACCCAAATGATATTGTTACAAGCATTTCCACGTATTTTATCAACAATCGCCTGAAAATACTTTTGCATATTAATGAAGCAAGCATCACCGTCTCCTCCATATATACCGTCTGCACCTTTTATATGAACGGGTTCATTAGCCAACTCGAACATAATCCCGGGATTATTCTTCACAACAGCATTCTGCGATACAATGTCCCATACTTTCAGCAGAAACTCCTGATAAGAATCTCCCAACTCTATACCTAGATACCTGTTATCTTCAGTATCACCTGCATGTGGACAAACTCCCGGCGGGCGCATCACCACATACATCCCTTTAGAAATAAAATATTCCGCCATCGGGACAAATAACTCTTTCAGGTACTTCTTGAAACGTGTTTCCGAGAAACGTTCATGTCCTTCATAACGCACATAAGGCAACGTAGTATCATCACTCCAATAAGGATCCATGTGCAGACGTACAAAGTTAAATTTCCATCCGGCAGCCAGTATTTTATCCACCATACTTTTGTTATAGCTAAGGCAACTGCTTACATCATAATTACTCCATGCGTTGTTATTAAAATAGGGACTATAGGTCTGCGTAAATCCATGCAAGTTGACAATTTTCCCTTGTTCATTTTTCAGATAACGTCCCTCTACATGTAAAGAAACAACCAGTTTCGGAGAATCAGGATCATCATCCGATTTATCACCACCGGTATCATCACCGACTGTTGTTTCTTCTGTTTTCTTTTCATTTTCCTCTTGCGGAATTTCATCCTTGCCACAAGCAGAAAACAGCAGACAAGACAAAGTTAATATACCTATTATTCTTTTCATAATTTCATCAATCTATTTAATTACATCTATTTAAAATAATAGCGGAGCTCTATCGAGAGACTCCGCTATCCGGACGAGCGTGCCTAATCTAAATCAGCATAAACTACATGATAGTTCTCTATCTCATTTATTTACTGGCAGTACCATTTCTCAAACCTTCAAGGAAACCAACATAGACAGGTTTGCGATTGTAATTCAAATCCCACAAACCAATTGGTTGTCCTTTTCTCCAGAAGGAGTTTTCAGAAGGGCTGTCTGTCGGACTCCAATGAGTGATGCCATATTGCTGTGCCACTGGAATAATCTCAAAGTATTTCTCAATAATAAACTGATAGAAATCAGACATATTCTGCTGCATTTCGTCTGTCAGATTCTCTGTCAGTATCGTTTCACCAGCTGCATCGACAATACCCATATCCAATTCTGTGATCTTTATGAGCTTACTGGTAGAAGCTAACAGGGTAAACATATTGATAATGGCGTTTTCCTTACTAGCCTGAGTAGCAGGATTCATATAGTAAGACACATGCATTTGAGTACCGATGCCGTCCACCTTTGTTTCCCCGTCAGACTCCCAACGTTCGATCCAATGTATCAAGCTCTTTAACTTCTTATTCTGATCCCAGTCGGATTCCAGATTATAGTCGTTAATAAAAAGCTTCAACTCATCAGGGTTACCACCGGACTCCGCAAAATACTTACGCGCAAACTTAATCGGAATACGGGCGTAATCATCACCCAAATAATCCTGCCAATAGAAGTTCTCACCGGAGACACCATTATCATCTGTTTGAGAAGCTGACTGAAGATCGTAATAGCCATCCCCATCCGAATCTTTTCCGGAAATAGGTTCATTCACGACATCCCATGCCTTAACATAACCACCGCAAGATTCCAACATACCTTTAATCCAACGTTCCAGTTCGTTCGTGAGGATTTCTTCTTTCTCTTCCGGAGTCAGAGGAATCGTATTACCCGATTTCTGCCAATATATAGACAAATCATCAATATAGATGGTACCGGCATACTTCCCATAATTAAAAAGAATACGAGTAGCCGCATCTCCCGTGCAGTTGGTAAATACAGTAACCTCTTCCCATTCTGTTGTAATTGGTATAGAAGGGAAGTCACCACGCCCGGCAAATCCGTCCGGTTTTTGAAAGACCGCCCCAATACTACCTGCTACACTGCCTTTAATCTTCATCTTTAAGAAATAGGTAGTCCCTTCTGTCAAAGGAGCTGAAAAATCATAGCCAGCCTGTGCTTCCCAAGAATTTACTTCCGACGGATTTGTCATTTGATGTACTCCGTCAATCACCTGCCGAGTCGAATTATTTCCCCACCCCATCATAGCTGTTCCACTTGAAAAGTCATCCTCTAATATATATACATTAGTTAACACGGATCCACTTTCCTGGACCTCCTCTATCCCATAAGCAAAATCAATCCAACTCGCTTTACTCCATCGGGACAGATCTTTGCTTTCTTCGAAAGTAGAGTTCATAATCAAATTTCTATCAGAGCCCGAGGCAGTCAATGTTAAATCATCAAAATACAAATCACCGCCAAACAAACCGAAACAGAACCGTAACCTATCGATATCAGCAGAAGGCGTAAACGTGAATGTGTTAGTTGACCATTGCTCACCCGCTGAAAAAGTCCCTGCACCATATTGAGTGTCAGATCCATCTTTCTTCCCGGGCCAGAACGGAAAGGTTATAGCCGAAGAAGCCTTCATCCGCACACTTATAGTATATTCTTGATTTGCTATTAATGCTTCATCCAAATCATAATACAATTCCCAATCCCATACATTCGCTTGAGGCTTCGAGGTTTTTATATGAAGTGCGATTTCTGAACTACCAGGAACCGGTTCCGGTTCTTTATCCGCAATCAGCCCATTCAAATAAGCATTTTGCTGCTGTGAATGCCAACAGAGCGTATGCCCGTAAATACTAATTCCTGTTTCTTTTGCAGTTTTCACAAACTTCTTGACTGTGCCGAAATCCATATTTCCTTTGGCATCTACACAGGAGCTATATTTCATGGCATTACCAGCCGTCACGTCGTCATAGTTATTGACAGTCAAAGTATAAACCAAATCTTGCTTCAAGAAGTCACTCACCGTGACTCCCGTTCCCAACTTGAAGTCGGGATGGGAGATACGATCAATATATGTTTTCAAATCACCATATTCGTTCAAGTACTCATACTTTTTCAGACTCTCCGGTTTCTCTGTCTTGTAGTCCGCAAAAAGCGCATCCGCACAAGATACAGTTATTCCGACAACCATAACAAGCAGTAAAATTCTATTATAGTATTTCATATTCTTCTAGATTTAACGATTAATTCTTCACATAGACCGGCGTAAAATCTTCTCTTGCCACGCCACGACTATGCGCAACCAGTGTATCTTCTGTTTCAAGCTTTAATCCATTACTGAAATCCACAGTATACTTCAAATAAATGGCATCACGGTCTTTATTACCCCAACTATTCTTCTCACCGTCTTGAACAAACTTACCAGTACCAGTAGCCGTAACGCCGTCCAACCCGGAAACCACACATTCATCGCCATTAAAAACCAGCAGCAACTTATAACTGATATTACGCGGATTGTCTGTTGTCCCTAAATTGGTAGTAACTGTAAGAATGGTTTCAGTCAAAGATTTTGTTACAGTCTGACATATTTCATCATCTTCTACATACTCGTTATGGCGATCATTCTCGGTAGTTGTCCCGTTTTCTGTCACTTTGTCCACGCCATGACGCAGATACTTACCAGTCCATTTATTGATGTATTTCACACAATAAAGTACATAATCCTGTGGTTGCACCAACCACACTGACGAATTACATCTGACGGCTTCTGCCCCTTCGGACAAAGTACCATTCAAAATACGGTCAGCATTAGTCACACCTGTCATTACCAAAGGTATAACATAGGTAGCGGTCAATGCTTCGGGATCAGCAAAAAAAGCATCAGTAAATGAGACTTCCACACCATCCATCAATACATTCTTCAGAGTGATCTTATCATCAGATAATGTATAGTAGTTGGAAGGCATAGCTTTTACCGGCACATTTTCAGATGCAGAAGTATACGAATAATAAAGGTTATCACATAATGTATTGTCTACTTCAATATCTATCGTGATATCCTTCTTATTAGCATAAACACCGCCCATAGTAGCATTAATCTTACATTTATGAGCATTGTCCAGCGTCGTATCATACTCATCTTCACCCATAACCAACGTTCTCACCGGATACTGGGTTGCAAAATAGACTGAAGTGCCGCCCTCATAATCAGGAAATTCATTATCTTGATTTTCACAGGATGTCATCGTCCATGAAACAAAGACTCCAACTGACATGGCAAATATTAATTTAATTAATTTCATATGCTTCATTATTTATTATTTTACAATTATTTCCAACCGACATTCTGTTCCAGATTGCTCCACTTCATTACTTCAGCAAAAGGTATTGGCCCGTAAATCATATACTCCTCATACTTTCTTTTCTCTACCGTAAGCGGAGAGTAGTTCATTACAGAACCATTCTTGCTTATTTCCACCCCAAGAGCAGTTTCATTCAGTTTGGTCAAATCAACATTCCAGCGACGTAAATCCCAAAAACGGAAATTCTCAAAACAAAGTTCGATACGGCGTTCATTACGGATTAGTTCACGCATCTTGTCTTTATTATCCTTTATGCTCTCCAAATAAGCATCTCCATTATCGATACCTAAACCGGCACGCGTACGAATGGCTTTGATTACATCATAAGCACTAAAAAGATGTCCATGATTATTCTGTGGTCCCCAAGCCTCATTAGCCGCCTCCGCATAAATCAGAAACATCTCTGTATAACGGATACGTGCCGTATAATGCTTCTTCTTTGTATTATACTGTGAATTAGGGTTACACTCTTTACGCAATAGTTTCCGCAAGTAATAACCTGTACGAGTAGACTTTCCGCTTTCCTTATTCACAACGTCCGTATTCGTACCGTAAGTCCCTGTAATAATTTCCGTATCACTAGGACCTTGCTTGCTACCATTGTAAACGATGTATTTTGCCAAACGCGGATCACGGTTATCATACGGGTTTTCTGCATTGTAATTGCCTGATGTTTCAGAAATAGGGTAACCATTCGCCATAGGAAAGGCATCCACCAGATTCTGGGTAGGATTGACACGACCGTTTCCGTAAAGTGATGGAGGAAAGTTAGCTGTTTCCAATGTATTATTATCATCTGTACTACTACGCCAGATAACCTCGGCGGGACTGCCGCCCGTTCCATAATCTTTATCCGCAAGTGTATACCACTCCAATCCATCTGCATCCAGCCCGCAGCCGCCGCCACCGTTAGCTTTCTCTATAATTTCAGCAGCATAATCGGCAGCTTGTTCCCAAGTCATTCCCGACCCGCTTTGAAATGCCGGACTGGCAGCTAACAGAGCCGTTTGTGCACGGACTGCCAATGCAATCCGTCCGCTCATCAACCCTCTATATTCTTCACCACAAACACGCCGATAATCACTCGCATTCGTCACACCGATGTTTCTATATTTTTCCGGTATCTCACTATCTGCAAATTTCTTATAATCGAGCGGCAATAATTCGATAGCCTTATCAGCATCTTCCATTATTTGCTTCACGCAATCGGAATAAGTGGCACGAGCATGATTAAAATCCGCATCCGGTCCTTCTGATTTCAAAATAATAGGTACTCCCATCAATGTGCCGTCCGCAATCTTACCACCATGTGCACGTAACAAATAATACATATGCAGTGCACGCAACCCATAAGCCTCTCCTTTCAAACGATCAAGAAACATAGTAGAGATACGTTCGTCTTTCGCCCATTCTACCTTATCCACATTCTCTAAAAAAAGATTGATATACAGGATAGCGTTGAAACGATTCTGCCATTGGGAAACCGGATTATTATTGGCAGTCCAGGAACCTGTAGCCATTCGCAGATAGTTACTGGAAATCTCATTAGTCACAGCATCATCCGTAGCCAAGTCACTTGTAGGTGAAGTTTCGTAAGGGAGTATAATATAAGCGTTCGCAAGTATACCCTGCGCATAGCTCGGCTCTTTATGCATAGCTTCAAGATCTCTGTTGTTCTCCAGTGCCGGTTCAAACAAATCGTCACAAGCAGTCAGCAGAGGTAAGAAAGCCAATAATTTGAATATATTTTTCATAATTTCGTTCTTTAATTATTGAAATAATCTGTATTAGAAAGTTGCAGTCACACCTAAATTATAGAAGCGGCATTGCGGGCTGGAGCCAACATTCAATTCCAGCGTCTTGCGTTCCTTGGATATTGTGAGTAAATCAGAACCGCTGATATATGCGGATACTCCATGAACAAAACTATTCTTAAACCACTTGGAAGGCAGGTCATACGTGACCTGTACTTTTGCCAAACGGAAAGCATCCGTCTTATACATCCAGAAGTCGGAAGAATAAAAGTTATTAGTTCCACTTTCTGTAGTCAGACGCGGATAAGTAGCTGTTGCTGCCGTTTCCGGAGTCCAACGCCCCCGGACTACTGCCGAGTATTTATCTTCACCGGATATCCAATAATAAGACTCGTTGTTTTTCATGGCATGTCCGCCAAACTCACCTGTACCCAATACAAAGAAAGTTAATCCTTTCCATTTAGCAGTCAAGTTTATACCCAACGCCAAGGGAGCTCCATACCAACCGCCACGAGCCAGATAAACCTGATCTTTATCATCAATTATACCGTCATTATTCTGATCTACATACTTCAAATCACCCGGTCTTATTGTACCGCCAAGACGCTGTTCTGGAGAATCGATGATGTCCTGCTCATCCTTGAAGAATCCGATGCACTGTAATCCCCAAATACCGTCAACAGCATATCCTTTACGGTATTGGTATTTATCCTGATACAATTCATCCCGCTTGGTAGCTTTCGTTGTATAGTAAGTTCCGGTAACGCCCGCTGTAAAATCAACCTTACCGAAACGTTTGTTGTAGTTTACGTTGAAATCAAATCCCATGCGACGGTCATTATCGTAGTTGATGTACGGACGAAACGAAGCGGTCGGGTAATAAGTGAAGAAATACTCCGGATACTGAGTAGTAGAAGTCACGATTTTACCTTCGATTGAATTAACAAAGAAAGATGCATCCGCTGTTATCATCCGGTTCCATAAAGAAGTTTTCAGATTAACTGAAAGCTCTTTACGCTTGATAAAGCTCAAGTCTTCATTCGCCCCTTGTTTAGAGTTAGTAGAGTGTAGTGATACACTCTCGCGCCATCCCCACCATGCACCGTCCGATTGGTTGTAATAACCATCATACATATAATAGTTGTCAATTCCCAAATCCGTATTCAAGATACTGCCAGACACACTCAACATCAGTTCGTCCACTACCGGAGATTTTTCCAGAAAGCTCTCGTTTGATAATTTCCAGCCCAATGTCAAAGAAGGTGAGAAAGCATTACGATGTCCCGGAGCCAACTTTGCAGAATGTATAACAGCCCCACCAAAATCGGCATAATATTTATTGCGGAAATTATATCCCAACTGCATGCCCAAATTTACATTGCTTGTCTTATGATATTCTCCTGAATAACTTTGTTGATAACCGGAGGCTATTAACATGGCAGCCAAATGATGATCATCATTAAAAGTGTTTTCGTAATCGAACTGGCCGGAGAATAAAACAGTCTGGTTATCCGAACTGCCGCTGATATTCTGCACACCGGACTTCTTGTCCTCATTGTATTTTGTCAAACCGACAATAATATCTTTCCCGCCATTATTAGACCAGGTAGGCGCATATGTGGCATAGCTGTTATTATAAGAAGTAATATAAGCAGTAGAGTAATCTACAGAAAACCGAGTATGAAAAGAGAGTCCTTTCAACACCTTGTCCAAACCAATGTTCACTCCCGCATCAAACTGGAACGAACGATCTGTTGCTTTGCTATAACCTGAAGCATAATAATCGCCAAATACATTTGTCATATCAGATTGTGTTCCTGCCAAAAAGTATTTTCCATCAACTATATTATTGCTATTCGCCACCAAATCCCATGCACTGGCTGCATTTGCATCAATATAGCTCAACGGAATCAACGGAGAAATACGATTGGGACGCAATGTAGATGCCGCACTCCAATAATAAGACCCATTGGCACTACGACGTGAATAGAAAGATACTTTAGCATTCACATAAGCTGTAATAAAGTCATTCAATGTCAAATCTACGTTACCGCGAATATTTAAACCATTGGTCCCATTATGCTTCGCTTCACCGATTTTGAAAACGTCATTGGAACGAAGATAATTTATATTCGTATAAAAATGGGCACGATGATTGCCACCCGAAATTTCGGCTGTAACATCCGAACGATTATATGCCTTCTTGATATAGTCCGACGAATACATATTCACATTAGCATAACGATAAGGATTCTCACCGGATCCATAATGGTAAATATCCTCCGCGCTATAGAGAGCACCGAGCCCGTCATTGGCACGTGCTTCATTATAAAGAGTCATGTATTCGGCCGAACCTAAATATTCGGGGTAACTCTTTGCGACATAAAACCCTGTATTAGCACGTACATCTACTTGAAGGTCCGTACTCTTACCTCTTTTGGTTGTAATCATAATTACTCCTTTAGCCGCACGACTTCCATAGAGCACCACAGCTTGCGCACCTTTCAAAAAGGTTATTTGGCTGATTTCCGTAGGAGAAATATAATCAATATTGCGAGGTACCCCGTCCACCAATATCAGCTTTTCATCCATTCCCCACAATGAGTTACCATTATAACCACCGACATATCCCTGCATATCGGTCAAGCTCCATGTATTGTAATTTTTCTTCGTCAATTCCTCTACATTTACTACTGAGGCACCTCCTAATAAATTGTTCTGAGAAACCTTTCGGAAAGCTACCTGCACCAACGAATCGTTTTGCAGCGAACTTGCATTATCCCCTGCCAACTCTTGTGCACCGGTAGAAATAACAACCGGAAAAACAAGCACTGCACTGAGAATGAGTCTTCTATATATATGTTTCATTGTTTATTCATTTATAATTATACATTCAGTAACCATAAGGGATTACCATCCCGGATTCTGCGGGAATTCAGCATACAGATACACGTCATTATCCAATAAGGGGAACCAGTAATGCTTCGTTCCAAATACCCGTTTCAAAATAGTCTCCTCACGGAAGTTTCTCACTTCTGCCTCTGCCGGATCATTATTCTTATAAAAGTCTTCATTCTCTACACGTTCGAATTCTTGTGAAGTCTTAATAGTATAGGGCTCTTCGGTCAGCAGCAACCAACGCTGCAAATCGTTAAAGCGGAAACCTTCAAAAGACAACTCGACAGCACGTTCACGACGAACTTCATCCATAAATTTCTGGGAATTGGAAATATATTCCGGACAAAGAGTACCTTTTTCATCACCCGGTTCCCCTCCACCAACAGGGCCTACTCCCGCACGTTTACGCAAAGTATTGATCGCATCTTCAGCCGTTTTACCAAAATTCGTAGATTTACCTGCAGCACCGTCTACTGCCGCACAAGCCTCAGCATACATCAGATAAATATCCGCCAAGCGGATGATATCTACATTCTTGGTTGAGAATACAGGTGAAGACACGTTATAGAAGTCGGTATACTTACGTGCGTAATATCTGTAATCGGGCACATCCGTATCCGCCTTTATAAATGTAATGCCGGTAGTGGCTGTACTCCAAGCCTGCCATGTATAATCGTATAATGTAGCTTCATACAGACGTGGATCGTCTCCGAATCGTGCAGCAGTACGTTGATCGACGAAAAAGTTGTTCCAGGCACCCGGAGCTCCTCCGAAGATACGAACCAGGTGATGTTGGGGGGCATCATCATAGGCACTTCCTGACGAGAGGTAATATTGCAGGGAGAAGATACATTCGGGATTGTTGTCCGTATGCTGAATGTAATCTGTAAAGTTGACCGGTTTGTCCAATTTGAAGCGGCTGTCGCCTATCACTTTCTCAAATTCTGTCTTGGCATTGGCATAGTCGCTCATATACAGATACACTTTTCCGAGTAATGCATGTACAGCCGGTTTTTGGGCCCATCCCTGGTCTTTTGTATAATCAGTGTCTGTATAGCCGGGACCGGGTACTGCAGTATTGACCGGGATCTGGTTGTCTCCAATGCAGGTTTCGGCTTTTTTCAGATCCTTGATTATCAATTGATAACATTCTTCAATAGTTGATCTGGCTGTAATTGCATTACTAGCGTCTGCAATACCTTCCATCAGAATGATTCCTTTCGCCTCCTTGTTGTTTGGATACATTCCCCCGAAAGAAGGTCCTTGTTCTCCGAACAGGCGTAATAGATCGAAATGTATGAATGCTCTTAAAAATAAACTTTCACCCTGGAAGTTCATTACCATTGTTTTTTTCTCTTCATCCAGCGCTTCCAAGTCTACATGGTCGATCAAGTCTAGCATGAGATTGGCAGAAGCCAAGGCTTTATAGTATTTTATGTAGGCCTCTTCTACATTCTTGTTGCTGGAAGTGAGCCCATTGATGGCCCATTGATTACGTTGTTCTTCGCCCAGCCAATCAATATCCATTTCGTGCGA
>OLVU01001510.1_pt1 | contig 14982 bp, 9 predicted proteins | sample 1673321 | NCBI WGS metagenome assembly OLVU01 (sample SAMEA3178942, study PRJEB25190) | human gut metagenome | biome: human gut; feature: human-associated habitat; material: faeces | place: Austria | collected 2013 | reverse complement strand
CCGGGCACACCGACTGCAACCCCAACGCAGAAACCGGGCACATCGACTGCAACCCCGACGCAGAAGCCGGGGACACCAACTGTAACACCGACGACAGAGCCGGCGGAGCCTACTGCGACTGCAACAAATGAGCCGGCAGGGCCTGCGGTTACACCGACGGCAGACACGGATGAGCCAACTGCAACACCAACAGCAGAACCGACGAAGGTTCCGGGCACCCCGATTCCGGTAACGGATCCGACGAAGGCGTTGCTTTTGGATTTTGAAGACGGTACCAATCAATATGTGACTGGACGTCAGGGCGAAGAAGAGCTGACTGTTGTAGAGGGCGGTTATAATGACAACTATTGTTTGAAAGTTTCCAACCGTGTGAAAAACTGGGCAGGACCGATGATTGATATCACTCACAATGTGACTGATTTTACAACGTATAAGATTGAGGCGTATGTAAAGCAGACAACGGGCAGCAACAAGACGATAAACTGCATGTGGGAGTCGATGGACTATGCGGGAGCGATGGCTTATACAACCGTGCAGAATGTAGTTGCGCCGAATGGTACATGGACAAAAGTGGACGCAACGGTTGTGGCACCGGGTGATGTAAGTAAATTGTCACTTTATTTTGAAATGGCAAATTATTCAAATGATTTTTATGTAGACAATATTTATTACGGAGAAGCATTTGGATATGGATGCAGTTCTTGCTGCACCAAGTCTGAAAGAGGCATATGCAAACCGCTTCCCGATGGGATGTGCAGTTTACAGCTATAATTTGCAGAATCCGGAGATTTTATCATTTATTAAACATCATTACAGTACGGTTACATTTGCAGATGAGCTGAAACCGGAGAATCTTTTGAACGAAGAGGCAACAAAAGCATCGGAAGATGGCATGCCGGTTATTAATACAGATGTGATTGATAAATGTTTATCTCTTGCTCAGGAAAATGATTTAAGTGTGCGTTTCCATACGCTTGTCTGGTATTCGCAGACACCGGATTGGTATTTCTGTAAGAATTACACACCGGAGTATGATGGTACGGGAACAGCTAAGAAAAACATTACAAATCTTGTTGACAAAGAGACGATGCTTGCTCGAATTGAAAGTTATGTTAAGCAGGTTATTACCTATGCAGAGACTAATTATCCGGGCGTTGTATATGCTTACGATGTAGTAAATGAGGTGATTGACAGCAATGGCTGTAAATTACGGACAGTAAGTTCAAGTTTGTATGGTGCTATTTTTACAGACGATGACAATACTTATATTACAAAGTCTTTTGAATATGCGAGAGAAGCTGAAAAAGCAGCAAATTCATCGGCAAAATTGTTCTACAATGATTTTGTCGGACTGGCATCGCCGGGACAGATGAAGGCAGTTGTGAAATATCTTGCAGATGCAAAAGATGCCGGAAATATTGATGGTCTTGGCATGCAGGCACATCAGACTAATCTTGGTGTGACAGATGGTGATAATATTAAAAATGCACTGAAATTATTCCAGCAAAATGGCTATGAGGTGCAGATTACTGAGCTTGATTTTGCAAGTAAGGATAATTCAGAGGCGGGTAATGAGACACTGGCAGCAGCATACCAGAAGTTCATGAATATTATATTACAGCGAATGGATGATACAACTGCTCCGGTAAATGTAAGTAATGTTACATTCTGGAATCTGACAGATTTGGATACTTGGCTGAATAGTTTTTACAGTGATGGAAGTACCTATTATCCATCACTATTTGATGAAAATTATCTGCCGAAAAAAGCGTTTACGGCATTGATTAATCTTGTAAATGGAGTTGTAGAGCCAACGGCAACGCCGACTGTGGCACCAACGGCAACTCCAACTGTGACTCCGACGGCAACTCCAACGGCAACACCAACCGTTGACCCAGATGCCACGCCAACACCAACGCCGGTTATCACACCGACTCCGGAGCCAACGGCTGAACCGGAACCGGCAGAGACAAAAGAATTGGATTTGGCGGAAGGAAATATTGTAATCAGTGCGACAGGATATACAATTGGCGATGCAGAAGAAACTGCATTTAACGGAAATTACACGATTTCCAGTACAGCACAATCGGCAACAGCATATTATATTTTAGTAACGGGCGGTACTCACACAATTACGTTAAATGATCTTGTTTGTACATCGAGTGAGTCAAGTCCAATTAAATTAAGTGCTAAGGTAAATCTTATCTTAGTTGGAACATCCGCATTGACCGGTTCCGGCTATCATGCAGGAATCGAGGTTCCGTCGGGTTGTGAACTGACGATATCCGGTGATGGCCAATTGACGGCATTAGGCGGTAACGAATCGGCAGGAATTGGTGCTACATCAGATGGTAAGACATCTAGCACATTAGGACGTATTATTATCAGGAGCGGTACGATTATAGCCTGCAATACAGGAAGAAATGCTGCAGGAATCGGTGAATCACGATACGCTAAAGGCGGTGGAGAAATTTACATCTACGGTGGCAATATTTATGCGACATCTTCCGGTAACGGAGCCGGAGTTGGTGGCGGTGGTACGGCAGATGCCTCAGCCAAAACGATGAAGATTGGAATCTATGGCGGTATCATTTCCGCAGGCGGCAGTACTTATGCAATTGGAGATGGAAAGAGCCAGAGCATTTGTGAAGTAACAGTAACCGGTGGTGCCTGCTATAGTACGAACAGTGGTAAGACGATGTTTGGATCAACATGGGAAACCCAAGATACTTATGTTGGTACAGAGATTGACACAACAAAACTTTCCGGTATTCAGTCAGTGACGATTGATGGGGTAGACCAGGGAATCAGCAGTTTCTTTATTACTGCACAAGCTGGTACTGTGAACAAGAGGTTGAAACTGAATTTGTATGTGGAAAAGGGAGCATCTCATACGATTGTGGTAACGGATACAAACGGTGAGGCACATGAGTATATGGTTAACGCTTAATCTATAATAAAAAAAGGAGTTCATTCGTTCGAGACAAGATAATGCTTTGCATTATAGTCTTTTACGGATGAACTTCTTTTTTTGCTCTATTGACAGATGATGTTTCCTAAAAATGAGACAATAAAAATCTTGAATCTTCCCCCTTTTTTTGCTATTCTAAAAACAGTTTAATCCACAAAGGAGAGGGAGGCGAGGCGTTTTATGTTTCTCAAACAGTTTGCAGAATTCAATTCGATTTGTATACAGTGCCATGACAGTCCGGATGCGGATGCGATGGGGGCTGCGTTTGGTTTGTATGCGTATTTTATGAATCTGGGTAAAAAGGTAAATTTGATTTATGCAGGGGAACATCAAATTACAAAGCCATCGCTGAAATTGATGGTGGAGTACCTTGGCATTCCGATTCGATATGTGAATGAAATGCCGGAACATGATATTTTGATTACCGTGGACTGCCAGTATGAGGGTGGTAATATTACATCGATGCCGGTGAAAAAAGTGGCAATGGTTGATCATCATCCAATTTGTGTGAAAACGGATGAATGGTGTTTTATTTTTCCAGAGTTTGGAAGTTGTTGTACCGTGGTCTGGGAACTGCTTTTGGAGGCTGGGTATCCGGTAAATGAGAACTGGCAGGTGGCAACGGCATTGTATTATGGTTTGTATAGTGATACCAGCAGTTTGTCCGAAATTTACTATCCGGCAGACAGACAGATGCGGGATTCTCTGCGGATTAACAGAGAGTGTCTGGATGAAATGATTCATGCGAATTTGCAGCGGGAGGATTTGGAGATAGCAGGAGAAGCGTTGACTCACTATTACTATGATGAGGAAAAGCGTTTTGCACTGCTGCATACAAAACCGTGTGACCCGAATCTTCTGGGTGTTATTAGTGATATGGTAAATTGTGTGGCAACTGTTGACTGCTGTGTGGTATATAATGAAACGCCGATTGGATATAAAATGTCGGTACGAAGTGCAAAAAAAAATCTGCCGGCGAGTGATTTGGCGGAAAAAGTCAGCTGCGGAATTGGTGCTGGCGGCGGTCACACGAATAAAGCGGGCGGCATGTTGATGAAACACATGCTCGCCACACAGTATCCGGGGGAAGATGTAAAAGAAATTCTCATTCAGCGAATCCGCGAGTTTATCCGTGAAGCCGCTTACTGATTTCCATGAGAGGAATCGGCATCAGAGATAAAATACCTACGACAACCCATTCGCGTGGATTAAGTGCCTGCGTATGGAAAATAGGCTGGAGAACGGGCACACAGATGACCAGACATTGCAGGACAATGCAGAACAATACACTAAATAAAAGTTTTTTGTTTCCAAGAATCCCTGTCTCTAACAGCGAGTGCTCGCTTCTCATATTAAACGAGTGAACTAACTGCGATAAAGAAAGCACGGCAAAGCACATGGTGGAATTGCCGCTTGTATAGGCAAAAAGTGCTAAGGAGCCGATGAACATACCTTCTAAAACCATCTGAAAGACGGTATCAAAGTGAAAGATACTTTCATTTTTCGATAATGGCGGGCGGTTCATACTGTCCGGATCCGGTGGCTCAACACCGAGACAAAGCGCCGGAAAAGAATCCGTTACGAGATTAATAAACAATAACTGTACCGGCAAAAGCGGTGCAGACAGCCCGAAAAAGATAGCAACAAAAATCGTCATGATTTCCCCGATGTTACAAGACAAGAGGAAATGTATGGCTTTTTTTATGTTATCGTAAATACCGCGCCCTTCCTGGACGGCGCTTACAATAGTGGAAAAATTATCATCCATTAAGATAATGTCAGATGCATTTTTGGCAACATCGGTTCCGGTGCGTCCCATGGCACAGCCGATATCCGCTGCTTTTAGGGCAGGGGCATCATTGACACCGTCGCCGGTCATGGCAACGACATTTCCCATTGCCTGATAGCCTTTTACGAGACGTACTTTGTGGGCTGGAGATACACGGGCAAAGACATGATATTTTTTGAGCGCTGCAGGAAGTGAACGGTCGCTGATGGCATCTAAGTCGGCTCCCGTAATGACCTCATCTTTTGTCTGGCAGATGCCAAGTTCCTTGCCAATCGCCGCAGCGGTATTTTTATGGTCGCCGGTAATCATAATCGGACGGATTCCGGCGTGCTGGCAGCTTTTAACAGCAGCGTAAGCCTCCGGGCGGGGTGGGTCAATCAGACCTGCCATCCCAAGGAAAACCAAATGGGATTCTAAGGAATTGTTGTCCGGACGGCTTTTGTGCAGACAAAAACCGAGAGCAATGACGCGAAGTGCATTGGCGGTGTAATTTTCAATTTGCTCATTTAACCTATGCCGCATCGTATGTGTCAGTGGACGTGTGCTGCCATCTTTATCGAGATACGAGTGACAGTTGGCAAGGATAAATTCAGGAGCACCCTTGGTTATTGCTAAATATCCATTGGGTGTCCGATGCAATGTTGTCATCCGCTTGCGGATTGAGTCAAAAGGGATTTCTTCAATAACCGGAAATTCTTTTCGTACTTCTGTATAAATAAGTCCGCTTGATGCACCGTAATGAATCAGTGCATGTTCGAGTGGACCGGATTGGTTGTTGCAAAGCAGAAAATAACGAAGTAAGGTTTTTTCGTTTTCGGTGCTGTATATATTCCGAACTGTCATGCGGTTCTGGGTAAGCGTGCCGGTTTTGTCAGAACAGATAACAGAAGCACTGCCAAGTGTTTCTACAGCAGGGAGATGGCGGATAACGGCACACTGTTTTGCCATGCGCTCGACGCCAAGGCTTAGCATGATGGTGACAAGAGCGGGCAGACTTTCCGGAATGGCTGCGACGCCAAGACTGACGGAAGTCATAAACATATCAAAAACCGGCTGATTTTTCTGCAATCCCAGAAAAAATAGAATGGCACAAATAATCAGGGCCAGGATGCCAAGCACTTTTCCTGTGTGATTGAGGCGCCTGGTAAGAGGTGTCTGCGGTGCCTGTTCGTGTGAAAGCATACCGGCGATTTTCCCAATTTGCGTATTCATACCGGTTTCCGTAACACAGAACAGCCCATTTCCGGTCGTAATCATTGTGCCCGAAAATACCATGTTGAGCTGGTCGCCGAGTGAAAGATTTTCCATATGCAGCGAGTCGGAAGTTTTTTCGATGCTTCCCGTTTCGCCGGTAAGGGCGGATTCATTTGCCGACAGATTGTGCGTAAGGAGAAGTCTGCCATCGGCGGGAACAAGACAGCCGGTGTCAAGATAGACTAAATCTCCCGGTACAAGTTCCGGAGAAGATATGGTCTGGCGTTTTCCATCTCTTAGTACCTGACATTGTGGCGTTTGCAGAGAACGAAGGTGAGCCAGCGAATGTTCTGCCTTTTTCTCCTGATAAATGCCAAGCAGAGCATTTAGTATAACGATTGCCAGAATGATTAAAGGGTCGGTCAGATTTACTTCTCCCTGTGCATAAGAAGCAAAAAAAGAAATGCCGGCGGCTGCTAATAAAGTAAGAATCATAAAATCTTTAAACTGCGCTGCAAACTGACGGAAAAATCCGGGACCTTTTTCGCTTTGCAATTCATTTTTTCCATAATGTCTTTGGCGTTTGACAACTTCTTTTTGGGATAAGCCCCGGTCTTTGAAACGGTTGAGTTTATCCATTACTTCCTGTGATTCCATTTGATACCAGTTCATACTTACCTCCAAAATAATTGACTGTTTTTGTCGAAAGGACTCTCCTCTTTTTCCTTATTTGCATAAAATAGAATAAGGAAGTGGCAGGAGGAGCTTGTGTTTGTTGTTTGCTTATTAGCGTTGTCAGTGAGCCTTGACACGCTGGGAATTGGTATGGCATATGCAATGTCGGGCATTTGCATACCCAAACGAATCCGGTTATTTATTGCTTTATTAAATGGCGTGCTGACAGCGGTTGCACTTTTTGTGGGTTCGACGTGCCTTGCGGGGCTGCCGGAACCTTATTTCCGCCTTGTTGGCGGCGGGATTTTGATTTTGCTTGGTGCAAAAACGTGCATCCGTGTGTTGCAAAACAAAGGGGAAGTACAGTATGACAAAGATAATTCCCGAAGCATTGACATAAAAGAAGGCAGTGCGTTGGGAAGTGCCCTTGCGCTTGATTCGGTGAGTGCAGCACTTAGTCTGGTCGGTCAGGGAACCGTAATCTGGTTGTTTCCTATATGTACCGCTTTTTTATGTGGAGCCTTTTTGTGGATTGGCGGGCAGAGAATATACCACGTGCGTCGACTAAACGGAATCAGTGGCATACTTCTTATTCTTCTTGGTTTGTTCCGCGTGCTGCCCGTTTTTTTCTAATAGCATTGAGGGCGAAAATTACTAATAGGATAATACCTGTATAAAAAATAACATGCTTGTATTTGTCTAAATAATGAAAGAACAAATCCTTGTATTGGTAAAAATAATAGCCAAGTCCGGTTAATACCGTGTTCCATGTAACAATGCCGATGGCAGAATACAAAAGATAACGGCTGATATTCTGCCCCATGGCACCCGCGACAAAGCCGATATAGGTGCGGCACAGAGGAATCACGCGGCTGATTAGAACGGCACTTTTTTCGTGATTGCCAAAGACACGGTAGGAGGTTAGGATTGGTTTCTCCATAGAAGAAAAACGTTTCATAATGCGTTCCAACAGTGGAGAACCGCCAAACCTGCCAATGCCATACGGAATCAGTGTCCCAATCAGTCCTGCTCCCGTTGCAAAAAGGACAAGATATGGAAAAAACAACCCCTGCCCGGCAGCCATAACACCCGCCAATGGCAGAATAATCTCACTCGAAACAGGAAAACAGGCATATTCCAACATAATCAGCACAAACATAGCCCAAATGCCATAGTTCTGTAAAAACGACTCAATCCAATCCATTCATCATGACCTCAGTATGATTGTTACAGTGTATGAGGTGATAGTCGGAATTATTCTCTAGAATAGGGGGATAACAAAATTCAACCCATTTAGAAAAGTTGATACGAGAGTTTGCGGTCATTGCTGGCGTTTTATCAATATTCCAGTAAATCACCAAGAAAGGATTTGCAGCTCGTGGGTACAAATACGCAAGTATCTGACATGCGTAGTGGGCATGTTGATACTTCTGCGCATTTGTCTGAGCGGGAGCGTCCACGAGATGTAAACCTTTCTTGGTAATTTACGTAAATTAAAAAAACGCCACTAATTAACTGCCGCAAACTCTCCTATCACAGTCCTTGACAAAGGATTTTAGTGTTGGTATTATAAAATAGTATGCTTGCGTACATTTTGACACAAATAGGAGGTAGTTTTGAAGAAGAAAATCAGCTTATTCGTTTTGTTGTTTCTCTTAGTATTGACAGCGAATTTTCAGACAACAAATGCGGCAGCAAAGAAAAACATATATAAGATAAAAGTAAACAAATTAAAGAATACGGTGACGGTATACCGTCATACGAAAAAAGGAAAGTACAAACCATATAAAGCATTTGTCTGTTCATCGGGCAAAGCGACACCGGTCGGCACTTTTTCTTTGAGAGAAAAATATCGGTGGCATGCACTGTTGGGACCGTCTTACGGTCAGTACTGTACAAGAATTTATGGAGGCTTTTTGTTTCATTCGGTATGGTATTATCAGCCAAAGAAAAATACACAGTCCTATGCTCAGTTTAATCGGTTGGGAACGATGGCATCTCATGGATGTATCCGATTGACGGTGGCAGACAGCAAATGGATTTATGATAATTGTCCATCCGGCACAAAAGTAGTAATTTACAATTCGCCAAAGGCAGGACCACTTGGAAAGCCGAAGGCACAGAAGTTATCCGGGCATATGGGATGGGATCCGACTGATCCGGATATTCATAATCCATATTTGATTAAGGTAAAGAGTATCAAGCTGAGTACTACGAAAAAGACATTGGAAATTGGTGGTAAAAAGAAGGATGCTAAGTTTACGATTCGGGTAAAAAAGATTTTACCGAAAAAAGCGATGATCAAGAAGATGAAATACACTTCTTCCAATAAAAAGATTGCAACTGTCAATCAAAAAGGTGTCGTAAAAGCAAAGAAAAAGGGAACTTGTAAAATTTTTGTGGAGACAACCGATGGCAGTAAAATAAAAAAGGTATGTAAGATTACAGTGAAGCAGGTGGAAAAGAAACCGGTTGTTGTGCCAACACCGACACCGGCAGTTACACCGACGCCAACACCGACCCTTACACCAACGCCGTCACAAACGGCAGAACCAACACCGACATCAACGCCGGAATCGGCATTAAATGAGTGACAATAAGAAAAGAGGTAAAAAAATGAGTCAGAGTTACAATCCAAAAGAAATTGAAAAAAAATGGCAGAAAGTCTGGGAAGACGAAAAAGCTTTTCAGGCAACTAATGATTTCAGCAAGCCCAAATATTATGCCCTTGTTGAATTTCCATATCCATCCGGACAGGGACTTCATGTAGGACATCCGCGTCCGTATACGGCACTTGATATCGTAGCACGTAAAAGAAGAATGCAGGGCTATAACGTACTTTATCCGATGGGATGGGATGCGTTTGGTCTTCCGACAGAAAACTATGCAATTAAAAATAAAGTACATCCAAAGGAAGTAACGAAGAAGAATGTTGCAAGATTTAAAGCACAGCTTCAGGCACTTGGCTATTCCTTTGACTGGGATCGCGAAATTAACACAACAGATCCAAATTACTACAAATGGACCCAGTGGATTTTCCTGAAATTATTCAAAGCAGGACTTGCTTACAAGACAGAGATGCCGATTAACTGGTGTACTTCCTGTAAATGCGGTCTTGCCAATGAGGAAGTTGTAAACGGTGTGTGTGAGCGCTGTGGAAGTCCGGTTATCCGTAAGGTAAAGAGCCAGTGGATGCTTAAAATCACGGCATATGCAGATAAATTGATTGATGATTTGGATGGACTTGACTATATTGAGAGAGTCAAAGTTTCACAGAAAAACTGGATTGGACGTTCTCATGGTGCAGAAGTAGACTTCCAGATTAAAGATAAAGAAGAAAAACTCCGCATTTACACGACACGTCCGGATACTTTGTTTGGTGTAACTTACATGGTAGTATCTCCGGAACATCCATATCTGGATAAGTACAAAGATGAGATTAAAAACTGGGATGAGATTGTAGCCTACCGTGAGATGGCAGCAAGAAAATCCGATTTTGAGAGAACCGAGTTAGCAAAAGATAAAACAGGTGTAGCAATTGACGGACTTTTGGCAATTAATCCGGTAAATGGTGAGGAAATTCCAATCTGGGTATCCGATTATGTATTGATGAGCTACGGAACAGGAGCGATTATGGCGGTACCGGCACATGATACCCGTGACTGGGAATTTGCCAAGAAATTCAATTTGCCGATTCATGAAGTAATTGAAGGCGGTGACGTGGAAAAAGAGGCCTTCACGGATGTTGCTACGGGAACTCTTGTGAATTCCGGATTTTTAACCGGTAAATCTGTAGAAGAGGCAAAGAAAGAAATTATTGCCTGGTTAGAGGATAAGAAAGTGGGAACGGCAAAGAAAAACTTCAAACTGCGTGACTGGGTATTTTCACGTCAGCGTTACTGGGGCGAACCGATCCCAATCGTAAAATGCGAAAAATGTGGTTATGTTCCGCTTCCGGAGAGCGAGCTTCCGTTAGAGCTTCCGGATGTAGACAGCTATATGCCGACAGACAATGGAGAATCTCCATTAGCAGCAATGACAGACTGGGTCAATACCACCTGCCCTTGCTGTGGCGGACCGGCACAGCGTGAGACAGATACCATGCCACAGTGGGCTGGATCTTCCTGGTATTTCCTTCGTTATGTGGATCCACACAATACAGAAGCTCTTGCAGACCGCAAGAAGATGGAATACTGGATGCCGGTTGACTGGTACAACGGCGGTATGGAGCATGTAACCAGACATATGATCTACTCCAGATTCTGGCATCATTTCCTGTATGATCTTGGCGTAGTAAATACACCGGAACCATACGCAAAACGTTCCATCCAGGGATTGATCCTCGGACCGGACGGAGATAAAATGAGTAAATCCAAGGGTAATGTAGTTGACCCGCTGGATATTGTAGAAGAATACGGTGCAGATACTCTTCGTACCTATGTGCTGTTTATGGGTGACTATGGCGCAGCTACACCATGGAGCGAGAACTCTGTAAAGGGCTGTAAAAAGTTCCTGGACCGTGTTGCAGGTCTGACAGATATCCTTTCTGAAGAATCTGTATCTGATGAACTGGAGATGAAACTCCACCGTACCATCAAGAAAGTTTCTTCTGATATCGAGAACCTGAAATTCAATACAGCGATCGCCAGCCTGATGACACTCATTAATGAGATCACAGCAGAAGGACACTTAAGCAAAGATGACCTTACCATCTTTATCAAACTGCTTAGCCCGTTTGCGCCACATATCTGCGAAGAAATCTGGGAATTTATCGGAGGTGAAGGCTTACTGGCAGTTTCCGAATGGCCGAAATACGATGAAGGTAAAACAATTGCCAAGACCGTTGAGATCGGTGTACAGGTGAACGGTAAAGTAAGAGGAACAATCGTAATCCCTAACGGATGTGAAAAAGAAAAAGCATTCGAGATCGCAAAAGCAGACGAGAGAATTGCTTCCTTCCTGGAAGGCAAGAACCTTATCAAAGAGATTTATGTACCGAATAAGATCGTAAACTTTGTTGCGAAATAATAGAAACAGTAAAAAGAGGACTGACAGAAATTTTTCTGAACAGTCCTCTTTTGAGTTTGCCAGCTGTATTAAGAGACCTTTTCAGGCAACCGCCTGCTGATATGCCGGAATGTCAGTGTAAACACGATTCCCTTCACGATAGAAGAGATTGTAAGCGCCCACCATACACCATTTAATCCCATTCCCGCATGTGTCAGGATCAATGCCAGCGGGATTCGTGAGCCTGTCAGGATCACACTGATCGTACTGGATAATCTGGTGCGTCCAAGTCCTGATAATGCGCCCACTGTCATCAGCTCAATGGACATAAAGACTTCACTGAATCCGATAATGACCAGATAATTGACAGCAGTATCCAGAGCTTCTTTTTCGTGGAAAAATAACCTGGCAATTGGTTCCGGAAGAAAGACAAAAGCTGCAGTGACAAACAGGCCCCAAATTGTGAGAACGCGAAATGACAGACTGTAACCTTTACGGATACGGTCTTTTTTTCGTGCACCGTAGTTTTGGGCAATAAAAGCATTCAGTGCTGAAGCAAAACCATCAGCAGTATTCCAGGATACGGATTCAATCTGTCCGCCAACACGCTGCGTTGCAATAGCGGCAGCACCATAACCGGAAACCATACGGGTCAGAATCATGGAGATGAAACAGTAAATGCTTCCCTGTATAGCTGTGGGAAAACCGATTCTGAAGATGTGCTTATAATATTCTTTTGGAAAAACAGACAGCAGATTCAGATGCTGTAAAACATTTGGCTCCAGTCTGGAATGCCGGATACGCAGAACCATCACTACAAAAACCAGAATCTGTGAACTTACTGTTGCAATAGCGGCTCCGGCAACCTCCAGCCTCGGGAAAGGTCCGATGCCAAGGATCAGCAGCGGATCCAGGATCATATTTCCTGCAAGCCCGATAAAGTTTGCAAGCAGGGGAGTGCGGGAATCTCCCTGCGCAGTAGAGAGTCCTGTCAGCGTCAGATTCAGATAAGAAAAAAGAATCAGTCCACAGGTGATCAATGTATAAGATTTGGCAGCAGTATAAGTTTCTGCGTCGGTCAGATTAAAAAATCCCAGCAGAGGCTGTATGAAAATAACACAGACAGCAGCAAACAAAATGCCGGACAGTGCAGTAAGCTGCAGAGAACTGGCAGCATAGGAACGTGCCTGGTCATAATCTTTGCGCCCGCATGCCTGAGCTGTATTTACCTGTCCGCCCATTCTTGACAGGGATGCAAGCCCCTGGGAGAGCCAGACATACATTCCGCCTACTCCCACGCCTGCAACCGCCTTTGCACCAAGCAGTCCGATCCATGCCATATCCATAATACTGTATGCTGTTCCCAGCATGGAAGAAATCATGATAGGCAGAGCCAGCTCTGCCAGAGTTTTCAGGATCGGACCGGAAGTCAGATCCACAGTTTTTGCTTTACTCATTTGTAATAACCCTTCATATACTAATTATTATAATACTTTTGTAGTCCATTTACTGCAGTCCCATACCTGAGAAACCACATCGCGGTAAAACTCCGGTTCATGGCAGATCAGGAGAATGCTTCCCTTATATTCGATCAATGCCTGCTTCAAAGCTTCTTTTGCATCCACATCCAGATGATTGGTAGGCTCGTCCAGAAGCAGAATGTTCGTTTCTTTATTCACCAGCTTACACAGACGCACCTTCGCCTGCTCCCCGCCACTCAGTACACGTACCTGACTTTCAATATGCTTGGTAGTCAGACCGCATTTGGCGAGAGCAGACCGCACTTCATACTGAGTATAAGACGGAAACTCCGCCCAGATCTCATCAATACAGGTAGTCTTGTTATCACCCTTTACTTCCTGCTCAAAATATCCAATCTGAAGATTCTCCCCGAGTTCGCAGGAACCCTTCAGAGACGGGATCAACCCCAGAATACTCTTCAGTAAAGTTGTCTTACCGATACCGTTTGCACCAACCAGCGCAATCTTATTTCCTCTTTCCATAGAGAGAGTAACAGGTCTGGAAAGAGGTTCATTATAACCAATAACCAGATCCTTCGTTTCGAAAATATATTTCCCCGGAGTGCGTCCGTATTTAAAATGAAACTCAGGCTTCGGCTTCTCGGCAGCAAGCTCGATCACATCCATCTTATCCAGCTTCTTCTGTCTGGACATTGCCATATTTCTTGTAGAAACCCTGGCCTTATTTCTTGCGACGAAATCCTTCAGTTCACTGATTTCCTGCTGCTGGCGTCTGTAAGCAGCCTCAAGCTGAGCCTTCTTCACCTCATACACTTCCTGGAAATGGTCATAATCCCCGACATAACGGTTCAGTTCCTGATTCTCCATATGATAAACCAGATTGATAACAGAATTCAGAAACGGAATATCGTGGGAGATAAGGATAAATGCATTCTCATAATCCTGCAGATAACGCTTCAGCCATTCGATATGTTCCTCATCCAGATAGTTGGTAGGCTCGTCCAGAAGCAGGATATCCGGCTTCTCCAGAAGCAGCTTGCCAAGCAGAACCTTGGTTCTCTGACCACCACTCAGGTCTGTAACATCACGTTCCAGTCCGATATCCAGAAGTCCCAGGGCTCTGGCAACTTCCTCCACCTTCGCATCGATCACATAGAAATCATGCATGGTAAGGGTATCCTGAATAGTTCCCAGCTCCTCCATCAGAGTATCCATCTCCTCAGGAGAAGCAGTGCCAAGAGAGTCACAGATCCCATTCATTCTTTCCTCCATCTCAAAGAGATAAGAGAACGCAGACTTCAGCACGTCACGGATGGACATACCCTGAGAAAGGACAGAATGCTGGTCCAGATAGCCGACACGTACATTCTTTGCCCATTCAATCTTACCCTCATCCGGCATCAGCTTTCCGGTTACAATATTAAAGAAAGTAGATTTACCTTCCCCGTTGGCACCAACCAGTCCAATATGCTCGCCCTTTAACAGGCGGAAAGACACATCATTAAAAATTGCCCTGTCTCCGAAACCATGTGTCAGATGTTCAACATTTAATATACTCATAAATTTCTCCCTGATTATTCACTTTTTTAATTTGAAAAGATGCCAGCAAACTCTCTGCTGACACCTACATTATAACGTTTCAACCAGAACCTTGCAATCATAATATATTCCGGTTTGATTCATACATTCTGTATTACATCTGCATTATATCTCTTTACAGAAAATACTCCTCTTCATCCCACCATACTTTTCCTTCGTCATCACCTGTTCATACTGTAATTTCAGGAATGTATTCACACTTGCCACATTGTCCGGATGTGCCGTTCCAAGCAGATAATGATATCCCTGTTCTTTCAGAATCTGTT
>OLVU01001509.1_pt1 | contig 14986 bp, 9 predicted proteins | sample 1673321 | NCBI WGS metagenome assembly OLVU01 (sample SAMEA3178942, study PRJEB25190) | human gut metagenome | biome: human gut; feature: human-associated habitat; material: faeces | place: Austria | collected 2013 | reverse complement strand
GCTTCAGGTGCCTGTGGTAGCAATATCGTGTGGGTTCAAGTCCCATCTCCTGCATTTCATACAAAACTGTTGATCTTAATGGGTCAGCAGTTTTTTTATTTCAATATGTGAAATGTTTGTGGTACTTATTGCGAACCTTGTTTTTTTATGGTAGAATACAAGAATATTGGGGTCAAATCTCTTTGCCCCCTTTGCATTACTAATCTATGGAGGCTGAAAGAAAATGAATAGCGCAAAGAAAATTATGAAAAATGGTGGGGAAAATGCCACACAGTCCACAGTGAAACAGAGCAGAGGACTGAGTAAGAATATGATTTTGATTCTTGTTGGCATCATCCTTGTAGCAGTGCTTGGCGGCGGGGTATGTTATGTGAATCTTCGTCCGAGAGCAATTTTGACGGTAGAAGGAAAAGATGCGGATGGGAAGACAGTAACACATACGATAAATTATCCGGAAGCAATGTACGATATTTACCAGGCAGAAGCAATGGCAAGTATGTATCAGATGTATGGCATGTCGTTTGACTGGTCCGATACGACAGAAGATGGTGACACCTATGCAGCACTTTACAAAAAGCAGATTATGCAGACGTTAAAAAAACGTGAGATTTTGTATATGTGCGCACAGAAAAAGGGTATGACTTTAACAGATGAAGAGAAAAAGACAATTAAAGAAGATGTCAAGAGTGCCAGAAAGAATATGACAGATTCCCAGAAAGCGATGAAAGGTCTGGATGAGGCAACGATTACAACTGTAAAAGAGAAAGATAAACTTGGTGAGAAATATAAAGATTCTATTGTTTCCACTTTGAAAATCGACAAGGACAAGTTAAAGAAATCTGTCGATAAAAAATCTTATCGTCAGTATACTTTGCAGTATTATACATTTGCCAAGACAGAAACCGGCAGTGATAATAAGACAAAGGATAAAGATGCAAAGACACTTGAACAGGGTAAGAAAGATATGATTGCTTTGCAGAAAAAAGCAGCAAGCGCAAAAGATTTTACAAAAGATGTTATTACGGACAAAGACAATGACAAAGTCGATGATAACAACAAAGGAATTTCTTATTCGACAAAAGATTTGATTGAAACCGATACGGATTTTCTGGATAATGCTACTCGTAAGACTGTGAAAGCAATGAAAAATGGTGCAGTATCCGGTTTGATTGAGACAAAAGATGCTTATTATGTGATTAAGATGGTAAATAACAATGACCCGGCTGCTTACAACAAGCAGTGCGAGACTGTTATTTCTCAGGAAGAAGATACACAGTTTGATGCGGTTTACAAAAACACAATTAAAGCAGAGTATACCGCAACAGCACAGAGTTACTGGAAGGGCAGAGTTACAATTGGTTATCTGACAACAGATAGTTCGACACAGCAGTAATTAAAGTAATTTATAATATCATTTAATACAGCAGAAAATGGAGGATGTCATGGCAGACGTAAAACGGATTTATGTTGAAAAAAAAGAACCTTATGCCGTAGCGGCAAAGGAGTTGAAACAGGAGCTTAAGAGTTATCTTGGAATTGATACGCTCAGTGAAGTGCGTGTGTTGATTCGTTATGATGTGGAATCAATTTCCGAAGATGTATACAAAAAAGCACTTGTTACAGTGTTTTCAGAACCACCGGTAGATGATATTTATGAGGGAAGATTCCCGAAAAAAGAGAATGACAAAGTGTTCTCTGTGGAATATTTACCGGGACAGTTCGACCAGCGTGCCGATTCGGCAGAGCAGTGTGTGAAACTGTTAAATGAAAAAGAAGAGCCGATTATCCGGTCTGCGACAACATATGTGTTATCCGGTGATATTTCCGAGGATGAATTAGCACGTATCAAATCGTATTGTATTAATCCGGTAGATTCTCGTGAAACAGATGAAGTAGTTCCTGAAACTTTGGTAACTGTTTTTGAGGAGCCGGCAGATGTTAAGATTTTTGATGGCTTTAAGGATATGCCGGAGGATGAGTTAAAGGCATTGTACGATTCACTTGGTCTGGCAATGACGTTTAAAGATTTTCTTCACATCCAGAATTATTTTCATGGAGAAGAAAAAAGAGACCCATCGATGACGGAAATCCGCGTGTTGGATACATACTGGTCGGATCACTGCCGTCATACGACGTTCCTCACAGAGTTAAAAAATGTAACATTTGAAGATGGTGACTATAAAGCACCGGTTGAAAAAACATACAATGAATACAAAAAAGCACATGATGAAATGTATCAGGGCAGAGATGACAAATTTGTTTCTCTGATGGATATCGCACTTCTTGGTATGAAGAAACTTCGTGCAGAAGGTAAATTGGAAGACATGGAAGTGTCGGATGAGATTAATGCCTGCTCGATTGTTGTACCGGTTGAAATCGACCATGGAAATGGCCCGGAAACAGAAGAGTGGCTTGTATTCTTTAAGAATGAAACACATAACCACCCAACAGAAATTGAGCCGTTTGGTGGAGCTGCTACTTGTCTTGGCGGTGCAATTCGTGATCCGTTGTCAGGACGCGGCTATGTTTATCAGGCAATGCGCGTGACGGGCGCGGCTGACCCGACAAAATCTCAGAAAGAGACGATGGAAGGAAAGCTTTCCCAGCGTAAGATTGTGACAGGAGCTGCCAAAGGTTATAGTTCATATGGTAACCAGATTGGTCTGGCAACCGGACTTGTGGATGAAGTATATCATCCAAATTATGTTGCAAAACGTTTGGAGATTGGTGCCGTTATGGGTGCTGCTCCAAGAAAAAATGTAATTCGTGAGAACTCTGATCCGGATGACATCATTATTCTTCTTGGCGGACGTACCGGTCGTGACGGATGTGGTGGTGCAACCGGTTCTTCAAAAGCACATAACACAGCATCGATTGATACCTGCGGTGCAGAGGTGCAGAAAGGTAATGCGCCGACTGAGCGTAAGATTCAGAGACTTTTCCGCCGCGAAGAAGTGAGCCGTCTGATTAAGAAATGTAATGACTTTGGTGCAGGCGGTGTTTCCGTTGCTATCGGTGAGCTGGCAGCAGGTCTTAGAGTAGACCTTGACAAGGTTCCGAAGAAATATGCAGGTCTTGACGGAACTGAGATCGCAATCTCCGAATCTCAGGAACGTATGGCTGTAGTAGTTGACCCGAAAGATGTAGATACTTTCCTTGGCTATGCAAATGAAGAGAACCTGGAGGCAATTCCTGTTGCAGTTGTAACAGAGGATCCTCGTCTGGTACTTGTATGGAGAGGCAAAGAAATCGTAAATATTTCCCGTGCATTCCTAGATACCAACGGTGCACATCAGGAGACAACTGTAGAAGTAGAAATCCCCAACAAAGAAGGCAATCTCTTTGAAGAACGCCCGGATGTAGCTGATGTAAAAGCTAAATGGATGGAAACTCTGGCAGATTTAAATGTATGCTCTCAGAAAGGACTTGTGGAAATGTTCGACGGTTCTATCGGAGCAGGCAGTGTATTTATGCCATACGGTGGTAAATATCAGCTCACAGAGACTCAGTCCATGGTTGCCAAGGTTCCGGTACAGAATGGTAAAACAGATACTGTAACCATGATGAGCTATGGCTTTGACCCGTATTTATCTTCCTGGAGCCCATATCACGGAGCTGCTTATGCAGTGACAGAGTCTGTTGCAAGAATCGTGGCAACAGGCGGTGACTATAAGAAAATCCGTTTCACATTCCAGGAATACTTCCGCCGTATGACAGAAGATCCTAAGAGATGGAGCCAGCCTTTCGCAGCACTTCTCGGTGCTTATGCAGCCCAGATGGGATTTGGACTTCCATCTATCGGTGGTAAGGACAGTATGTCCGGTACATTCAATGATATTGATGTACCTCCGACACTGGTATCTTTCGCAGTTGACGTTGCGAAGATCCAGGATGTGATCACACCGGAATTAAAGAAAGCAGGAAACAAACTGGTATGGCTTCGTGCACCGAAGGATCAGTATGATCTGCCGGATTATGCAGGAATCATGGATCAGTATGAAAAACTTCATAAAGATATGCAGGACGGCAAAGTTGTTTCGGCTTATGCACTTGATCGTCATGGTATTGCAGCTGCAGTTGCAAAGATGGCATTTGGTAATGGCATGGGCGTAAAGATTGAGCATAACCTTGATCCGAGAGATTTCTTTGCACCTGGATTTGGCGATATTATCCTGGAAGTTCCGGATGGTAAGGTTGGTGAGCTTTCCATCACTTATACAGTGATCGGTGAAGTAACTGCTGACGGTAACTTCTCCTATGGAAATACAGTGATCACTGTAGACGAAGCTGAAAATGCATGGAAAGGTACTCTGGAAAAAGTATTTAAGACAGTTTCTTCTGAGAATGATAAAGAGGCAGCTGACAGAGATGAGAAGCTTTATCGTGCAGACAGCATCTATGTATGCAAGAACAAAGTTGCAAAACCTCGTGTATTTATTCCTGTATTCCCTGGAACAAACTGCGAGTATGACAGCACACGTGCATTCGAGCGTGCAGGTGCAGAGGTGGATGTAAAAGTATTCAAGAACCTGACTGCTGAAGATATCCATGACTCTGTAGAGCTTTTTGAGAAAGCAATCGATCAGGCACAGATCATCATGTTCCCGGGCGGATTCTCCGCAGGTGACGAACCGGATGGTTCTGCGAAATTCTTTGCAACTGCATTCCAGAATGCGAAGATCAAAGAAGCTGTTATGAAGCTGATTAATGAGAGAGATGGTCTGGCACTTGGTATCTGTAACGGATTCCAGGCTCTGATCAAGCTTGGTCTTGTACCTTACGGTGAAATCTGCGGACAGAAAGCAGATTCTCCTACACTGACATTTAATACTATCGGACGCCATATTTCCAAGATGGTTTATACGAAGGTTGTTAGTAATAAATCTCCTTGGCTGCAGAAGGCACAGCTTGGCGGTGTATACTGTAACCCGGCTTCACATGGTGAAGGACGTTTCGTTGCAAATGAAGAATGGCTGCAGAAGCTGTTTGCAAACGGACAGGTTGCAACTCAGTATGTAACTCCGGATGGACAGCTCAGTGTTGATGAGGAATGGAATGTCAATGGTTCTTATATGAACATTGAAGGTATTACCAGCCCGGATGGACGTATCCTTGGTAAGATGGCACATAGCGAACGTCGCGGGGACGGTGTTGCTATTAATATCTATGGTGAGCAGGATATTAAGATATTCGAGTCTGGTGTGGAATATTTTAAATAAACTCTTTCTGGACGGAAGGTTCCCAGAGGAAGGACAGAAAGCGCTGTCCCTCCTCTGGACTCCACCCTTGCGCTTCTTTTAAGGGCAGCGCCGGGATTGTGGTGTGGAGGAGTGTATTAACTTTGCGGATTCGCCTGGTTGGGTAGGCTGTGAAGTGAGAAGCGAAGAAGATTAGAGTGTAGTCTCTAAAAAAGATGTGATTTAACGAAAGGGCGGCTGCTTGGGCAGCGCCCTTTTTTGAATAACTGCGCGTCGCATTCTCGTTACTTTCAGTGATACTTAAATGAAAAACTAAATTCCAGCTGTGGATTATCTCAGTAACTATGCGGGATTAAATTCTGTAATGCACCTTAACAATTCTATTTTTTTGTCTTATAATAAACCTGTAAGCACTCATGATTTATGTTTTTATGCATACTAACCGGGCATCTGAAAATAGTGTGCGAGACTAAATTCCACATGCCTTATGTGCAAGACTAAATTCTGGTGCAGTGAAATCTGCCTGTGCTTTACTATTTTATTTTATAAGTTTTGGACTAAGCATAACATCATCAGGTGCGATTGCCTTTAATCCTAATGCTTTGTGCAGTTTGTTGTCCAAGAGTAAAAGAGAGAGTTCATATGGGCTATGTCCATTAAGACTGTCTCTTTTTTCGTTGTTTATGTGATTCATCATAAGTCTGACTTTCTCGTCATTTAAATCAGCGAATGAACTCCCTTTCGGACGGATGTAGCGGATATACTCGTGGTTCTTTTCGCAGGCACCTTTTTGCCAAAAGCTGTATGGATCACAGTAAAAGACCGTCGTGCTTTTACTTCCGTCACAGAATTCCTCCATCTCTTCACGAGCTGAGAATTCTGAACCTCCATCCGTGAGGATCACCGGAAAAAGCTTTTTGAATGCATCCTGTCCTAACACTGTTTCAAGCCATACAAAGACCTCTAACACGCATTCCTGGTCTTGATATTCCAACAGGAACATAAGCATAAGATTGCAGTTGCGGAATGTAAAGGTCAAGAGGGCGCAGCTTTCGCCTTTCATTCCTTCCACGCAGTCCATTTCCACAACATTTATATCTGGATGATCTTTCATATAATTCTGGAAATTTTCGTAGTTATGACCTTGACGATAAGAACGATCTTTTGCACTGGTCTGTGTAGGTTTCTTGCGTTTCTTATAACGTACAGAACGTCTTAAGTCACCATTGCGGACATCGAATACACAATCATTGATGTAGGAGTAAAGTGTTCTTCTGGAGCAACCCAATTCTTCTGCATGAGTAGCATAAATATGACCGATGGACTGATGCTTCTCCTTGATCAATGGAACCAATAAATCATTCATGGATTGAATGCTTTCCGGAGTCTGGTTAATGCCGACTCTGCAATCGACTAGCACGCTACGGTACTCATCATGGGCATATTTGGATGAATAAAACTTTCTGGGCATAAGACAATGGGTCTTTTTACCACAGCCATTACATACGTAGGGAGGTTTATTCAGTTTCTCACATTCAGCTGTCTCATATGCGGGACATATATCAGTGCAGCGAAAGGATGGTTTTCTGCAAAGCTTACAATGAATGCCACACATCTTATCACACAAGCATGTCACCTTACAGTTCTTGCGATGAATACATGGCGGGTGAGTGTAACCTGAATCCGGACGTTCTTTTGTATGTGCGTGGAGACGTACTTCCTTTGATATGGTAGATGGATTTTTACCAATAATTCGTCCAATTTCAGTGAAGCTTTTATTCTCAGTAAGACCTTTCTCGATATCAACACGCTGTTCAAATGTTAAATGTTTCTGATTGCCTTTATTTTTCATAATTATCTCCAATCTGCACAGGCAGGCAATCAGCTGCAAGTACATTATACGGAGTAATGATTATCAAAGACAATATGGCAAATATGTGTGCAAAAGTAACTTCGACCTATATGGAATTTACTCTTGCATTTGGTCCAAAACCGGAATTTAGTTTTTCATTTAAGTTTTTTTCTACTACCCATGGCTATATTTTAGCACATATAGTACCAGAAGTAAACATGTGTTCTTTCTTTGAGTAAAAAAATTGCGCGTCTAACTCATCACTAAGTATCACTAAAGTAACGAGAATGCGACGCGCAATTATTCAATACTAAACCATCTCAGATGTAAACTAAATCAAACTGAACTGCCATTCTTTCTCTAGAGCGTGTCTGAAAAAGGCTTTCTGCAAGATGTGCATCACAATCAGTCCTAACAAAAAACAGACCACATTTTATGATCTTTGTTTCATAAAATGCGGTCTGTCTGTTTCACACGTTCTTTTTATTGAGCCTGGAAATAATATCCGACACCCCATTTGGTGTGTACATATTTCGGTTCACTTGGGTTTGTCTCAATCTTCTCACGGAGACGGCGGATATGTACATCCACAGTACGTACATCACCCGGATACTCATATCCCCATACAATGTTCAGCAGGTTCTCACGACTGTAAACCTTATTCGGATTAAATACCAGAAGCTCCAGTACATCAAATTCCTTTGCTGTCAGATTAATCTCTCTACCTGCAATAAATACACGTCTGCCTTCACAGTCCATACGAAGATCGCCCACCTGAATGCTCTTTGCCTTTTCTTTCTCCTCGTGGTCGCTTCCCGCACGGCGCATGATCGCTTTGATACGTGCCTTAACTTCCAAGATATTGAACGGTTTGGTGATATAATCATCCGCACCATATTCAAGACCAAGGATCTTATCCATATCCTCGCCCTTAGCTGTCAGCATCACGATCGGCACATTGGAAAATTCACGGATCTGCTGGCATACTTCCAGCCCGTCCATCTTCGGCAGCATCAGATCCAGAAGGATAATATCATATTTTTTATCTTTTGCTTTCTCTACTGCCTCTTCTCCATCATAAGCGCAGTCTACCTCCATACCATCCTGTTCCAGACTAAAACGGATTCCTTTTACGATCAGTTTCTCATCATCTACTACCAAAACTTTCCTGCTCATTCGGTTCTCCTTATCCTACTACTATCTCATCTTTTATCTTTGCAAAAGTACCTTCTTTGATACCCTGTACATTCATAATATCCTCTATCGCAGCAAATGGCCCGTTCTCTTCTCTGTAGGCAATGATCGCCTGCGCACGTGTTGCACCGATCCCCGTCAGCGTAGTAAGCTGAGCTTCATCTGCTGTATTTATGTTGATCCTGTTATCCTGCTGAACCTGAGCGTTCATCCCCGTGTTCTGTCCTGTCCCGGCACTTCCATTCATCTGTCCATCTGATGCCCCGGACATCTCTGCCGGATCCAGCCCCTGCCGCTCCATCTCTTCCTGTGTGAGAATATAGAGCTGCTGTCCATCTGTCAGAACTCCTGCACGGTTTACACAGGTTAGAGCTGCCTCGGGAAGATATCCTCCCGCCGCTTCAATCGCCTGAAACACCCGGCTCCCGGCTACCAACTGAAAAACTCCCGGATTTGCAACTGCTCCGCAGACATCAACATAGATCATCGCCTGCTGCATTTCCTTATCAGAAACTGCTTCTGACCCATTATCTATATCAACATCTGAAGTATGTTTCCCGGAATCACTTCCTGTCCCATTACCCGCATCTGAACCATCTGATTCTGCCTGTTTTTTCCGGAACTCTGCAGAATTGCCACCATCATTCTGTCGGTCTTCTGTATCAGCTTTCTTCTCATCTGTATCTTTCTTCGACTTCTGTCCTGATGTTTTCTCTTCTGATGACTCCGCATCCACCTCTGCTTTCGCTTCCTGCAGTCCTTCAATCAGAAACTGTGCCTCTCTGCTCTTACATCCTGTCAGTCCTGTAAGAAACAAAGTTCCACACAATATCAGCATCACAGTATAACAACATCTGTTTTTTATTTTTATCATAAGGATCCTCCTCTTATTTCTCAGAGTAAGAGTCCCCTGTCCATAATGCCACCCTTATTGTAACGAAATCTTAAATATTTTACAATAGTAAAATCTTATTTTTGCCATTTAAATATAATAATTCCGAAAATCGCAATCAACAATCCAAGAATTTTGCGCCATTCAAATGGCTCTTTGTCTACTCCAAACAACCCGGCCAATTCAATTACATAAGCAACTGCCAGCTGCGAAATAACGATCAGCATTGCTGCCTTTGCCGGTCCAAGTGCTCCCATACTCTGGATTACTGTAATTGTAATAAACGCTCCGACCACACCACCAAGGAGTGTATATTTATTGTCCACCTGCCAGAGTGCAGCCACACTTTCCCGTCCTGTGAAAAGCCAGGCCAAAACACAGACTGCAAAAGCTGACAGCTGCACCCAGCCGGTCGATACCCAGAGGCTGGTCTGCTTTGTCACCTCCGTATTAAAGACACCCTGAATGCTCATCAGTGCCCCTGAAATCAATGCCACTATAAATCCCCACATAAATCTGCCCTCCTGGATAATATGATCATTCTGCTTACTCCGGTAATCATTTTTATGTCGAAAAGAGGCACCGCTGTTTAGCAGTACCTCTTGTTTTCTTTAATATTAGTCTATTCTGTTTTGCAGATATCATTCATAAACCGGACAAATAAATGTTTCGTTTCCTCACATATATACTTCCTGCAACAAATCTTATTTCACAATTTACAGTCAGGCACCCAGAACAGCAGATATCTTAATCTCTTTTTCCGTTTCACTGAGGTCAAAATCGCCGCCGTCTTCCACAGTCATATGTACCTCATACAGTACATCTTCGGATAATGTATCCGGTGTTTCACCATCTTCTGTCTGGATATGCCATTTCTCTTCCGGAACTTCCTTCAAGGTACCATCTGTACCATATGCATACAGCTTCAGAGAACCTGTTTCCCCGGAGATTCCTTTCATACGTATTGCAACGGTTGTATTCGGATGTACGTTCTCAATTGTGATCGTATTCAGCCATCCTTCCACATCTCCCTGGCCGCCGTCTGCCGCAAATTTCTCCTGGCTTAACACATTGCGCATTGCCTGATCCAGATCCACCTTGCGGTAAGGCATTTCCGGCAGATATACAAACCTGTCCTGCAGTCTCAGAAGTTCCAGATAGCCGGTCGGACAATAGAGTGCATTTCCGCTATTCCCGGCATACATACCGATAGCCATGTTATTGTATCCCGGTTTGTCAGAAATATCCATGGTAAATACAGTCTCGCCTGTCTCAAAATCAAGCATGATATACTGCCACATACCAGTTTCCAGATTCTGTACATATCCGTAGATATATCCGGTTGCTGTAGATAATTTCATCATGGAAGTATCTGACAGATCACTTCTGCACCAGATACTCTTCATTTCGTATCCATCCTCAGTCTTAATCGTATCTACTCGTTCTATACCCGGCGCGATCATTTTATTACCCTGTCTCAGCCAGCCCACATCATAAATATTCTCATAGCTTTGTATTGAGGAATCATTATCTGCTTCTCCCAGCTTCGCACTTCCTGCACCAAACCAGTTACATACGATCGTGCTTACTGTTCCCTCTCCATCATCATATACAATTGCAGAATTTTCCACAGACACCTGTGTACCTTCCGGAAGCTCATCTATAACAGGCATGCTCGCAACCTGTTCTCCTGTTTTCATATCCACCGCAATAAGATTTACCGGATCCTGATTATCTGTAAACATAACCAGATCGTTGGTCAAAGACGGGGAACATCCACCTCCCCATGCAAGACCGCCACCTGTCGTCTCATCACCTTCTTTGCTTTCCTTGGCACCCACACTTTTATAGGAAGTTTCCCAGACTTTTTTCACACCATTATCCGCCTGGAGCAGATAACACTTCAGATTTGTCAGAATGACCGCACCCTCCTTAGATGCCGCAATACCATTCTCTGCACCCTCTCCCGGTTCCAGTTCATATACAAACACTGCATCTGACAGATCTACATCTTCTCCATTCAAGATCTTATCGATAGCTGTACGGGAAACATATCCAAAGGTTCCCTGCTGTTTTCTGTCAGGATAAATGCGGAAGCCTCCTGTTGCAAACCAGAGATTTCCCTCATAATCAAAAACTACAGATAACAGATTCTGATCCAGTGTTTTTCCAAGTGCTGCCTCTGCTGCCGCTTTAATATCAATATCCAGCACTTTCTCAAATTCCGGAAGTACATTTCCCTCCTCATCTGTAGCCTTAAGCATAAGTACCCGATTATCGTTCGTCGGACACACAATGCGATTGCTCTCATCTACAAAAGAATATGAACTCTGTATCAGATAGCTTCCATTGTCATGCTGTTTTGGTGAAAAATAGCCCAGGGTCTGTGCCTCATCTGCATTAATATCACGGATTGCCAGGCCACCCAGAAGCGGAACCACAGAATGTCCATAGGAATCAAAAAAGACTGCCGGGGAAGCATTGGGATTAACTTTTTCATAAGAAACATTGATCTCAGAATAAATATCAACAGGCAATACCTCATCTGTTGAATCTGTATTATAGCAGTCATGATGAATATTGGAATCACTTGCTGCCATATAAGGATTCACATCCATAACCTTCGGTGTAAGTGTCTTTATAGGCAGTTCTGTTGTCTGACCTGCATTTTCCTCTGTCTGTGTTTCTTCTACCTGTGTTTCCTCTGCACGTACCATATTTATTGACGGTTCAGATGTTGTAGCTGCTATAAAAGCGATCATTGCAAGAATTAAAGCTCTTTTCTTCATAATTGTTTTCCTCCTGAGTGTTTTTGTCATATTACATTTCTGCGTTCAAACCAGATGGAGAGTCCTTCTTTTATTTTCTGCTCTTCCACAGGTTTCATAAAAAAATATTCTATCCGCATCCTGAACGCATGAAGCGAAAAATCAAGATCACTGCACCAGATGATCCCACATTTCGGATACAGGGAACGGAGATGTTCTGCCGCATTCAGCCCAGACACACCTGGCAATGCAAGAAACACCACTGCCGGTACTGTTTTTCGTATCCGCCCAAAAAACTGTTCCTGATTCTGATAGATTTCAATCAATGGAAAAACTTTCTTTTCTGTACAGTAATTCCTGATATATTCCGCACAGTTCTGTCCTTCCTGTTCCTGATCAGTTAATATGGCAATACAATACACGACATCCCTCCTCTTCCATTTGATGTACTCCCATTTGTTATCCTCATTATAAAAAAGTCAAAAATTTTTTCAATAATTCTGTCACGAAACGACAGAAAATGACACGAATTGTAAATCTATGGTATTTAGATAATTTTAAATTTGGGGAATTGTCTGTCAGAGCGGACAGGGATTAATTTCTTTTTTTAGCAGTGGCATCACATCTATATTTTATATACTCAAAGAAAACAGACTGATCCACATATCTTCTGTAGAAGCCAGCCTGTTTTCTTATTGTTTTACAATGTGATCTTGTACGTGTTACAGGAACATTTTCCCATTCCATAACTTATACCCGCTCAAATACCACCGTCACCTGCCCGCCGCAGATCATTCCAAGACTGTCCTGGCCGTCTGCTGTTAAGGCATAGTGTTTTACTTCTTTTTCTTTTACTTCTTTACAATGACTGATGGCTTCGTACTCTACTTTGCCGCCGCCAATGCTGCCTGTAATGTGTCCGGACGGTTCTACGAACATTTTGCTTCCTACTCCTCTTGGAGAAGAGCCGGATTTCTCTGCGATGGTGACCATGACACCATGACGACCTTCCAGAACTGCTGTCTCTACTTTTTCATCACAGTAGGCGGAATAATGCTGATTTTTTACCTTAATGATTTCTGCCATAATGCTCACTGCAATTTCCTCCGGAAGCTGTCCGCCAAGAGGGATTCCAATCGGTGCATGGACTTCATCCAACTGCTCTTTTGTATAGCCTTCTTTCAAAAGATTTTCCCTGGTGATCCGTACTTTGTTTTTGCTGCCGATCATGCCAAGATATTCATAGGGACGATGGAGAAGCCTGCGAAGGCAATCAGCATCACCAATGTGGCCTCTGGTAAGTATTACATAGTAGGCATTTTCATAAGGAGTAATATATTTGTCCAGTTCTTTGAAATCACCATAGACCAGCTGGTCTGCTTCCGGGAATCGCTCCTTTGTCACGAAATCTTCTCTGTCATCCATGATCGTTACATGAAAGCCAAGCATTTTTCCCAGATGGGCAGTTGGCTGTGATACGTGACCACCGCCAAAGATCACAAGCCTTGGATTCTTACGGTAATCTTCTACGAAAAGCCGGTGACTGTCTGCTTCTGTTACTTTTGTCTCTTTCGTCTCACTCAGAATATTCAGATAATTATCCCATATGGAAGCATCTTCCGTTTTCTCGGGGATCAGCTGTACACCTGATTTTTTTTCAGCAACTTCACCACAGTTTTCTTCTCTAATAACCGTTTCCGGTTTCAAAATGCACTTCTTTCCCATATATGGTCCATCCAGAAAAATTCCAGTTTTTGCCCTGCCTTTTTCATCAAGAATCTGATAAATTTTATTATACATGATTTTTCACTCCATCCTGTCATATCAACTACCCAGCCCTTCCTGCCATCATTACCAGGCATTCTTTAATCAATCCCTTTTATTGGCAAGAGGATGATGCAGCGGTTAAAATTTCATTGCACCTTTCATTCCTATATATTATAATACATCCGGAGGAATTTTCACAATGAAGAAAAAAAGAATTATGGCCAGTTTTCCCATTCGGATTCTGGCAGTCAGTATACCCGGCCTCCTTGCAGGCCTGTTTTTAAATGCCACAAGAACTATGGGGCTGACCTCCGGGGCTTTGAATCTGGTGGTTACAGCCCGTTATGTGCTAAGTCAGATAATCACCTTTCTGGCACCGCTGATCATTATCGGTCTTGTGGCATCTTCCATTATTTCCGTAAAAAAAGCTCCCACACCAGCCACCGCGCCAGTTGTCCGGATCACTTATTTTTCCATGCTTGGAGCCGCAGCTTTCGCATCCGTTCTTGGATATCTGATCATTCCAAGACTTCCGGTATCCACAGACAGTTTATCTTTCCGCTTCCTGTCGGATACCTTGTTTGAGCTTCCCATTCCAGCACCGGTTTCTGCACTGAGCGCGTTAGTACTTGCTATTTTGCTTGCCCTTGGTGCCTGCTGGACCAATGCAGTGCGAACCAAAGAGCTTTTGCAGGAGTTTCGGGGAATTACCCTTTCCCTGATGTCCAGAATTCTTCTTCCACTGTTACCTGCTTATATCGGGCTTTCTCTTTGTACACTGGCTTATCAGGGATATTTCATCAAGTATCTGCCACTGTTGCTTCTGGCACTTATTATTATAATTCCGGCTTATATGGTCTGGGTGTTGGTTCTGTATCATATTGCAGAAAAGGCATGGGGAATTCTGAAAAATTATATACCGGTCTGTAAAATGGCTTTAAGAACCCATTCTTCCACAGCTGTGGAAAAATATTCACAGAAAGCAGCTGACAAATGTGTGCCGCTTGATTCCGAGCTTATCAAAGAGGCAATTCCTCTTTTTACCCAGATTCATCACTGTGGTTCTGTGCTTACAGAGGTATTCTTCGCTATGATGATCTCCCGTATTCTGTACGGCTCTGTTCCTGCACCGGGAACTATGTTGATCTTCAGTATTTTGCTTGCCACCTGTTCCATTGGTACACCCGGGCTTCCATGGGGAACCGTAATGGTATCCCTGGGAACCCTGACCGGAATCCTGAAATTCGGAGATTCCGGTATGGCGCTGATGTTCGCTGTTTTTGCACTGAATGATGCTTTTGCAGCAGCATGTAAT
>OLVU01001477.1_pt1 | contig 15265 bp, 11 predicted proteins | sample 1673321 | NCBI WGS metagenome assembly OLVU01 (sample SAMEA3178942, study PRJEB25190) | human gut metagenome | biome: human gut; feature: human-associated habitat; material: faeces | place: Austria | collected 2013 | reverse complement strand
GCCCGGCGGGACGCGCGGGTCGGAGCGAAATCTCTTTTGTCAAAAAAGGGCGCCGCCCTTTTTTGACAAGCTGCACCGGGGGTGCTTTATTCAGACATGCTCCTGCCTGCGCTGGTGGTGGCGGCACAGGGCCCGGTAGATCAGCAGCCCCACGGCGGACACCGCCAGGGTGGCGGCAAAAACCAGCACTGCGAACTGGTAATCCTTCACGCCCAGGGCGTCGCCTCCTATGGTGGAGGTCAGCACCGACGGCAGGCGGCCCACGGTACACAGCAGCAGCCACTTGCCCCAGGACAGGTCCGTCAGCCCTGCGAAGTAGCACAGCAGGTCCTTGGGCGTGCCCGGCACCATGAATACCAGCCAGAACAGAGCGTCCCGCTTGGGGGAGCTCTGCAAAAATTTCAGCTTTTCCAGCTTCTCCCGGGGAAAGAAGATATCCACCAGCTCCCGGCCAAACCGGCGCACCAGGGCAAACACCGCCACGCTGCCCAGGAACGCTCCCAGCAGGCACAGCAGGCTCCCCCGCACCGCGCCAAAGGCGTAACCGCCGCTGATCTCCAGAGGCTCTCCGGGGATCACAGCCACCACCACCTGTAAAAACACCATGCCCACATAGGCGGCGCAGCCCATCAGGCCGTGACCGTCCACCCACTGGCGGAACTGCTCCGGCTGGGATGCAAACCGCACCAGCGGGCGGCCCACGAACCATCCCACCACCGCCGACAGCAGCAGGAAAATGGCAATGGCGGCCCAGCCAATGAGCTTTTTCTGTTTGGCTGTGAAAACGTGCTTGTCCATAATAACCCTCGACTTGTTGATGGTATCATTATACCACGTTTTTCCCGCTGTTTTTGAACAGACCGTAAAATAATCCTTAAGCTGCCGGGGTGGAGGGAGAAGCAAACCGGGGGAGGGGCACGGCCCCTCCCCTGCCCGTTGCGGAATGCGTCTGCTCACTCCTTGGGCACTTGCTTCATGGACAGGCTGATGCGGTGCTTTTTCTCGTCGGCCTCCAGCACCACCACCCGCACCACGTCGCCCACGGATACGATCTCCGAGGGGTGGCGGATGAACCTGTTGCACACCTGGGAGATATGCACCAGGCCGTCCTGGTGGACGCCGATGTCCACGAACACGCCAAAATCCACCACATTGCGGACGGTGCCCGTCAGCACCATGCCGGGGGCCAGGTCCTTAATATCCAGCACATCCGTTCGCAGAATGGGGGCAGGCAGCTCATCCCGGACGTCCCGGCCCGGCTTCACCAGCTCGGCCGCCACGTCCCGCAGGGTGGGCACGCCGATGTCCAGCTGACGGGCAACGCTTTCCTCCCCCAGGGCCTTGATCTTGTCCGGCAGGGCCGCCAGGTTCCCGGCGGACACGTCCGCCAGGGTATAGCCGCACAGGTCCAGGAGTCCCTGGGCCGCGGCATAGCTCTCCGGATGGACGCCGGTGTTGTCCAGCACGGACTTACTCTCCGGCACCCGCAAAAAGCCCGCCGACTGCTGGAACGCCTTGGGCCCCAGCTTGGGGACCTTCAGCAGCTGGCGGCGGCCGGTGAAGGCGCCGTTTTCCTCCCGGTATTTCACAATATTCCTGGCGGTGGTGGCATTGAGGCCGGACACCCGGCCCAGCAGGCTGGCGGAGGCGGTGTTCACGTCCACGCCCACGGCGTTGACGCAGTCCTCCACCACGCCGGACAGGGTCTCGTCCAGCCGCTTCTGGGGCATATCGTGCTGATACTGGCCCACGCCGATGGCCTTGGGGTCGATCTTCACCAGCTCCGCCAGGGGGTCCTGCATCCGCCGGGCGATGGACACGGCGCTGCGGAGGTTCACGTCATACTCCGGAAACTCCTCCGCCGCCAGCTTGCTGGCGGAGTATACGGAGGCCCCGGCCTCGTTGACCATCATATAGCTGACGCCGCCGCCCAGCTGCCGGATCAGCTCCACCGCCATCTGCTCCGTCTCCCGGCTGGCGGTACCGTTGCCGATGGCAATATGGGTGACACCATGGCGGCGTACCAGCTGGGACAGGCGGGCGATGGCCTCCTGCCTCTGGCGGGGACCGAAGGTGGGATACACCACGGCGGTGTCCAGCACCCGGCCGGTGCCGTCGATGACCGCTACCTTGCAGCCGTGGGCATAGCCGGGGTCCAGGCCCATGGTCACATGGCCCTTTACCGGAGGCTGCATCAGCAGGGGTTTCAGGTTCAGGCCGAAGTTGGCAATGGCCCCCTCGCAGGCGGCGGCGGTGAGATCGGACCGGGCCTCCCGCTCCAGGGAGGGGTAGATCAGCCGGTCATAGGCGTCCTCGCAGGCGGCCTTGATAAACTCCATGGCCCGGGACCCGGGACGCACCACCGCCCGGCGCAGAGTCATCAGACCCAGCTCCCGGTCCAGCAGCACGGTGACGGTGAGGACGCCCTCCTTTTCGCCCCGGTTGATGGCCAGAATCTGGTGCCCGGCCAGCTTGGCGATGGGCTGGTCAAAGTCATAATACAGGCGGTAGACGGTGTCCTCCTCCGTGGCGGCCAGACTCCGCAGCCGGCCCTGGCGGCGCAGCAGCTCCCGCAGGGTCTTGCGGATGGCGGCATCGTCCGACAGCAGCTCCGCCACGATGTCGTTGGCCCCCTGGAGGGCATCGGCCAGAGTCTCCACACCCTTTTCCGGGTCCAGGAATCCGGCGGCGGCGGTCTCCGGATCAGGGCAGTCCCGGCCCTGAGCCAGCAGCAGCTGGGCCAACGGCTCCAGGCCCTTTTCCCGGGCCACGGTGGCCCGGGTCCGGCGCTTCTGCTTATAGGGGCGGTACAGGTCCTCCACCTCCGCCAGGGTGGCGGCGTTGTCAATGGCGGCGGACAGCTCCTGGGTGAGCTTCCCCTGGCCGTCGATGGCGTTTTTGACCTCCTCCCGGCGCTGGGCCAGGTTCCGCAGATAGTTCAGCCGGTCCTCCAGGGTCCGCAGGGCCGTGTCGTCCATGCTGCCGTGGAGCTCCTTGCGGTAGCGGGCGATGAAGGGGATGGTGTTGCCCTCATCCAGCAGGTTGATGACATTCTGCACATGGGCCAGGGGCTTTTCCAGCTCCCGGGCCAGAATTTCCGCGATGCTTTGCATTTGCTTCTCCTTTCGCAGGCAACTGCCGGGACGGAGGATATCCGTCCCGGCAGATTTTTACTTGTGGTACAGCTTCTTCACCTCATAGCGGGGCTGGCAGGTGACGTTGATGCCCAGGCGCTTGTAGAGCTTCTCGTCCTCCTCGGAGATGATGACAGAGAAGTGGGCGTCGCAGCCCCGGAGGCTGCTGAGCTGCTCTTGGACCATGGCGGCCAGAGGGTTGGTCAGGCCCGAGATGGCCAGGGCGATGAGTACCTCGTCGGAGTGGAGCCGGGGATTCCGGTGGCCCAGGTTGCCGGTTTTCAGGCGGCTGATGGGCTCGATGACCGAGGCGGGGATCAGCTTGAGCTTGTGGTCGATGCCGGCCATGGCCTTCAGAGCATTCAGCAGCAGGGCCGCGCTGGCCCCCAGCAGGGAGGAGGTCTTGCCCGTGACCACGGAGCCGTCCGGCAGCACCATGGCCCCGGCGGGAGCGCCGGTCTCCTCCGCCTTTTGCAGGCAGGCCGCCACGGCAGGGCAGATCTCCGGCGTGACGCCGGCCTGCTGCATAACGATCTCCAGCTTCCGCACCACCTCATCGTCACAGCGGCCCCGGGTGCGGTCGGCCATGCCGGCGTAGTAGCGGCGGAGGATCTCCATCCGGGACGCCGCCTGACACACCTGGTCGTCCACAATGGCGAAGCCCGCCATATTTACGCCCATGTCCGTGGGGGATTTGTAGGGAGACGTGCCCTGGATCCGCTGGAACATGGCGTTGAGCACCGGGAAGATCTCCACGTCCCGGTTGTAGTTCACGGTGGTCTTGCCGTAGGCCTCCAGGTGGAAGGGGTCGATCATGTTCACGTCGTTCAGATCCGCCGTGGCCGCCTCATAGGCCAGGTTCACCGGGTGCTTCAGCGGCAGGTTCCAGATGGGGAACGTCTCATACTTGGCGTAGCCCGCCCGGACGCCGCGCTTGTTCTCATGGTACAGCTGGCTCAGACAGGTGGCCATCTTGCCGCTGCCGGGGCCGGGGGCCGTTACCACCACGATGGGACGCGAGGTCTCGATATAGTCGTTTTTGCCCAGGCCGTCGTCGGACACGATGTGGGCCACGTCCGAGGGATACCCGGCAATGGGATAGTGGCGATAGCTCCGGACGCCCAGGGCCGTCAACCGCTTGATGAAGGCGTCCGCCGCCGGCTGACCGGCGTACTGGGTGATGACCACGGAGCCAACATAAAAGCCCAGGCCCCGGAAAACATCCATGAGCCGCAGCACGTCCTCATCGTAGCCGATGCCCAGGTCGCCCCGGACCTTCTTCTTCTCGATGTCTCCGGCGCAGATGACCACCACGATCTCCACGTCGTCCCGGATGGAGGCCAGCATGCGGATCTTGCTGTCCGGCTGGAATCCCGGCAGCACCCGGGAGGCGTGGTAATCGTCGAACAGCTTGCCGCCGAACTCGATATACAGCTTGTCGCCGAATTGCTCCCGCCGGGCCCGGATGTGCTGGGCCTGGAGGGTCAGGTATTTGTTGTTGTCGAACCCGATCTTCATATGTGCTCCCTACTTTCTGGTGATTGCTTCAACCTGATTATTATACACGACACAGGCCCGGGAGAAAAGAGCTTTTTTGCATTTTTCCCTCCGGCAAATCTGCCGGTTTTTTCAGGAGGTTTTTGGGCGAATCGCGCCGTTGCTTTTTTCCGCCGCCGGGGGTATACTAAAGAATACACCACACATGCAGGAGGATGCGGACCATGCGCTTTCAGGTTTTGCTGAAAAAGGAAAACGTTCCGGGGATGAGCTTCTTCCCCTTTTTCGAGACCAACGACATTCAGGAGGCCAAGGAATTCGCCATGCGGCTGGCCTTTGAGGAGTTCAACCTGGTGAAGGTCATGGACACCAAGCGCCAGGAGCTGGTGCGGGACTTCGACGCCGCCGTGTATCGGGAGCAATAAGAGCCATAGCAAAAAAGAGGCGCTGCCGCGGCAGCGCCTCTTTTGATTTACAGGGCAGGGGATCAGGCAAAGAACAGGCCCCAGGCCAGGAAGCCCAGGATGGCCACCAGGCCGGTGAACAGCAGGACGATCACCAGATAGCCCATGATGTCCCGGGCGGACAGCTTGGCCACGCCCAGCACAGGCAGCGCCCAGAAGGGCTGGATCATGTTGGTCCACTGGTCGCCCCAGGCAATGGCCATGGCGGCACGGCCGGGCTCCACGCCCAGCTGGGGAGCGGCGGGCATAACGATGGGGCCCTGGACCGCCCACTGACCGCCGCCGGAGGGAACGAAGAAGTTCACGATACCGGCGGACAGGAAGGTCCACATGGGGAAGGTGACGCTGGTGGAAATGCTGACAAAGAAGTCGGAGATCACACCGGCCAGGCAGACGCCCGCGTCGTTGCGGACGGTCATCATGCCCATGATGCCGGCATAGAAGGGGAACTGCAGCAGGATGCCCGAGGCGCCGGCAGCGGCCTCGCCGATGGCGTCCACATAGCGGCGCAGGTCGCCGTGCAGCAGGATGCCCAGGAACAGGAAGATGAAGTTGACGATGTTCAGGTTCAGAGCGGAGGCGATGTTCTTGCCCTCCTCCAGGGTGGCGAAGTAATAAATGATATAGGCGAAGCCGGCCACTACCAGGATGATCCACAGGATGCGGGAGTGCTCCATCTTGTCGGCGGGCGTCTTGACCTCGTAGGTCTTGTCCTCCTCATCCTGCAGCAGGGTGGGGTCGATGGTGATGGCGTGATCTCTGTCGGGATGCATGGCATAGTTCACGAAGGGCATGACCAGCAGAATCACACAGCACATGATGATGTTCATGGGGTGGAAGATGGTGTCGGCGGTGGAGGCGGTCAGGACCATTTCCTGCTCGGTGCCGGCAAACAGCTTGTAGCCCTCGGCCAGCTGCAGGGGGATGGAGCCGGACAGGCCGGCGTGCCAGATGACGAAGCCGGAATAGGCGGAGGCGATTAGCAGAGGATAATCCACGGTGGGAACGCGCTTGGCAACCTCGCGGGCCAGCAGAGCGCCGGCGATCAGGCCGAAGCCCCAGTTCAGCCAGCAGCAGATGGTGGAAATGAAGGTGGTGACCACGATGGCCTGCATGTTGTTGTGGCACATACCGGCCACGAACCGCAGCGCCTTCTTGCAGGGCTTGGCGGAAGCCATGGCGGAGCCGAACACCAGCACCAGAGCCATCTGCATGGAGAAGGCCAGCAGGCCCCAGAAGCCGCTGGTGGAACCCCAGGCATTGAGCACCTTCAGCGGGCCCATCTTGGTGGCGATCATCGCGAACACATACACGATGATGGACAGGATGACTGCAAACAGGAACGGATCCGGCAGCCACCGGTTGACCACGCGAACGCAGCCATTGGTGAATTTCTTAAACACAGATTCACTCTCCTTTGTTGTTATCGGCCCGGTCCGTCACAATCGGCGGGCCGGCTTGTGTTAATTCTATAACAGTCACAGAAAGTTTACAATTGCCAAAGCGCCGAAGTTTTAACGAACATTTTGTGAAGTGTTACAGATTTCTCGGATTTTTCATATATCGCGCTAAAATATCGCAGAAAAGCATAAAGAATCAATAAAGTATTGGAGTTTTCGCGTTAAGTTTTTGGTTGGAGTCACCGAGCGGCAGAGCGATAAGAACGAGCAGTATTTTCTGCCGCGACGGATAGTTTTTCCTGATAAGAAACCCACGCCTGCCGCGGGCGCCCTTTTTTGACAAGCTGAGCAAAAGGCCGCCCGGACGGGCGGCCTTTTGAAATATTTGAAGCGATTACTCCTGATCCAGAACCAGCTCCATGGTGTCCTGGGCGATCATCAGCTCCTCGTTGGTGGGGATCACCATGACGATGACGGGCGCGCCGTCCTGGGAGATGATCTGCTCCTTGCCCCGGCAGTTGTTCTTCTCCGGGTCGCAGGTGATGCCCATGAACTCCAGACCGTGGAGGATGTGGGCCCGGGTCTCGGGTGCGTTTTCGCCCACGCCGGCGGTGAATACCACCACGTCCACGCCGCCCATGGCGGCGGCATACTCGGCGATCATCTTGCGTACCCGGTACTCGAAGATCTCCAGGGCCACGGTGGCCCGGTGATTTTCCTTCTCCGCCGCCTGCTCCAGATCCCGGAAGTCGGAGGACACGCCGGACAGGCCCAGCATGCCGGATTCCTTGTTCAGCAGGTTCACGGCCTCGGAAATGGTCATGTCGTACTTGTTGGCGATGAACTCCACAACGCCCACGTCCATATCACCGGCCCGGGTGCCCATAGGCAGGCCCGCCAGAGGCGTCAGGCCCATGGAGGTGTCCACGCAGCGGCCGCCCTTGACTGCCGCCAGGGAGGAGCCGTTGCCCAGGTGGCAGGACACCACCTTCAGCTCCGCCGGGTCCTTGCCCAGAAGCTCCGCCGCCCGCAGGGACACATAGCGGTGAGAGGTGCCATGGAAGCCGTAGCGGCGGATCTTGTCCTTCTCGTAATACTCATAGGGGATGGAGTACAGATAGGCGTGCTCGGGCATGGTCTGGTGGAAGGCCGTGTCGAACACCGCCACCTGGGGCACGTCGTGGCCCAGCACCGCCCGGCAGGCCTCGATGCCGATGATGTTGGCGGGGTTATGCAGAGGCGCCAGGGGGGTGCAGTCCTCCACCGCCTGCATCACCTGGTCGGTGATGAGAACGGAGTTGGCGAAGCTCTCGCCGCCGTGGACCACCCGGTGACCCACCGCGTCGATCTCCTTCATGGAGGAGATGACGCCGTTGACCGGGTCCACCAGAGCGGCCAGCACCGCCTGGATGGCCTCGGAGTGGGTGGGCATGGGTACGTCGGCTGCAGAAATCACGGCCTTGCCCTCCACCTGGGGCTTATAGGTGAATTTTCCGTCAATGCCGATGCGCTCGCACAGGCCTTTGGCCAGCAGATGGCCGGTTTCCGGATCCAGCAGCTGATATTTCAGAGACGAGCTGCCGGCATTGATAACAAGTACTTTCATGAAAGACCTCCTCGAATTTTGGTCCCACATCACATGTTGCAGGTTCCTTCTTTTTGTATTACGGGAAATATTGTATCGAAATTCCCTGGGCTTGGCAATGGTTTTTGGAAAAAAATGGAAGCCGTATCGCAAAATAGCGGTCAAGGTTTTAACAATGCCCGACACGGCAAACGCCTGTATTTGCACAGTGTACAAATATGTGAAAAAATCGGCAAGCGCAGCAAATGGCTCGTCAGAATTTTCACGGAGTTTGTACACTATAGGCGGGAAATCAGCCGAAAATGCCAATGGAGAGGGTGTCCGTCATAGGGGGACAATGCGGAAAAGGCGCCCGGCCCGGAGCAGGAAAAAGCCCCGGCAGCGCCGCTGCCGGAGCTTCCAGTTATTGGAAAATTATTGCAGAATGCGGGCAGCAGACTCCTCGGCGAACTGCTTGCTGTACAGGTCGTGATAATAGCCGCGGCGGCGCAGCAGCTCCTGGTGGGTGCCCTGCTCCACGATGCGCCCGTCCCGGACCACCAGGATCATGTCCGCCTTGCGGATGGTGGACAGCCGGTGGGCGATGAGGAAGGAGGTCCGGTCCCGCAGCAGGTGGTCGATGGCCTGCTGGATCAGCTGCTCGGTCTGGGTGTCGATGGAGGAGGTGGCCTCGTCCAGCACGAAGATCCGGGGATCCGCCAGCACGGCCCGGGCGAAGGAGATCAGCTGCTTCTGACCGGTGGATAGGCGTCCCCCGCCCTCACCCACATCGCTGTCCCAGCCCTTGTCCAGCTTTTCCACCACGGTGTCGGCGGACACGGCCCGGGCGGCGGCCTCCACCTCCGCATCGGAGGCGTCCAGCTTGCCGTAGCGGATGTTCTCCCGGACGGTGCCGGAGAACAGATGGGGGTCCTGGAGCACATAGCCGATGTTGCTGTGGAGCCACAGCTGGCTGCGCTGCCGGTAATCCACCCCGTCGATGAGGATCTGCCCCTCCGTGGGCTCAAAGAACCGGCAGGCCAGGTTCACCAGGGTGCTCTTGCCCGCGCCGGTCTCGCCCACGATGGCCACGGTAGCCCCCTGGGGGATGTGCAGGGAGAAGTGCTCCAGCACGTTGTCGCCGCCGTCGGGATAGCGGAAGGTCACGTCCCGGAACTCGATCTCGCCCCGGATGGGCTCCCAGTTCTCCCGCTTGGGATAGAAGGCGTCGCCGTATTTTTCCACCACCTCCGGGCTGTCCTGGATCTGGGGGACCTTATCCATCAGGTCCGTGACCCGCTCGATAGACGCCTGGAGGGAGATAAACTCCGCGATGTTGGCGGCGGTCATCTGGATGGGCTCGAAAATGCCCACGGCATAGGTGGTGAAGGTGGATAGAGTGGCCAGCTCCAGCAGTCCCCCGGACACCATATACCCGCCCCGCAGCAGCACAATGGCCACGGCCATGGTGCTGGCAAACAGCACCAGCGGGATATAGATGGCGTTGAGCCGGGCCGCGCCGATGCCGGCGTCGTGCATCTCCTGGGTCAGCGCCCGGAAGGTGCGGACGGTCTGCTCCTCGGTGCCCAGGGTCTTGGTGGTCTTGGCCCCGGTGATGCCCTCGTTGAAGGACCCGGTGATGCGGGAGTTCAGCTTCCGCACTCTCCGGTTCCACCGGAGGATGCGGTTCTGGAAATACCCGGTGAGCACCGCCATCACAGGCACGATGACGATGACCACCAGCGCCAGCCGCCAATTCAGGATCAGCATGGCGGCAAAGGTCCCCAGCACATAGAACAGCGCCCACAGGATATCCGTCAGATTCCAGGCCACCATGCCGGCAATGCGGTTGGTATCGCTCATGACCCGGGTCAGCAGATATCCCACGGGGGTCACGTTGTAAAAGGAGAAGGACAGGGTCTGGAGATGGTGAAACAGGGTCCGGCGCATATCCCGGCCCATGTTCATCTCAATGGTCATGGAGTTGCGGGCAAAGGCCACCACGGACAGAGCCTGTAAAAGAATTACCAGCAGATACACCAGGGAGAAGGGAACGATGCCCCGGAGGGAGTCCGCCTGGATAAAGTTCCGGATGGCGTAGCGCTGGAACAGGGGAATGGCCACGTCCACCAGGGCACACAGACCGTTGAACACCAGCATCCCCACGAAGTCCCGGCGGAAGGGCCGCACAAAGGGCGCAAGCCGCCTCCAGATGCTCCAGTCAAAGGATTTTGTATATTCTTTTTCGTCGAAGGCAGCCATCAGGCGTTCCCTCCTTCCTCCACCAGCGCGCGGTCGTCGCTGCGCATCTGGATGTCATAGATATCCCGGTAAATACCAGGCTGTTGGATCAGCTCCCGGTGGGTGCCCAGGGCGGACACCCGGCCGCCGTCCAGCACCAGGATGCGGTCGGCCTGCATCAGGGTGGTGACCCGGTGGGAGATCAGCAGCACGGTGGCGCTGTGCAGGGTGTCCCGCAGGGCGGTGCGGATCTTGGCGTCGGTCTCGGCATCCACGGCGGACAGGGAGTCGTCAAACACCATAATAGGTGCCTGCTGCATCAGCATCCGGGCAATGGCCACCCGCTGCTTCTGTCCGCCGGACAGGGTCACGCCCCGCTCGCCCACCACGGTGTCGTACCCCTGGGGGAAGGTGGAGATGGCCTCGTCCACGCAGGCGATGGCGGCGGCACGGCGCATGGCCTCGTTTTCCGCGTCGGGCCGCACGGCGCAGATATTCTCGCCCACGGTCTGGGAAAACAGGAACGGCTCCTGAAGCACCAGGCCGATCTGGCGGCGCAGGGACTTCCGCTTCATGTGCCGGATGTCCACCCCGCCGATGGTGATGGTGCCGCTGCCCTCCGGCAGGTCATACAGCCGGTCCAGCAGGTGGACCAGGGTGCTCTTGCCGGAGCCGGTGCCCCCCAGAATGGCAAAGGTCTCGCCCTTGCGGATGGTAAAGGACACGTCCCGCAGCACCGGCTGGCCCTGATAGCCGAAGGTAACGTGGTCAAAGACGATGTCGCCGTCCGCAGCGTCCACGGCGTCGGGCGCGTCCTGCTCCTCCCGGGCGTTCAGGATGTAGCCCACCCGGTCCATGGACACCCCGGCCTTGCTCATGTCCGACAGCACCCGGCCCAGGGACCGGACCGGCCAGGACAGGGCCTCGTTATAGGTGACGAAGGCCACGAAGGTGCCCAGGGTCATCCGCCCGGCTACGCATTCGCAGGCCCCGGTCACCACGATGACCATCACCTGCAGGCACGTCAGCAGGGTACCGGAGGCCCAGTATACGGACAGCAGCTTTCCCAGCCGGATCCAGAGCTGGGAGAAGCGCTGATTCTTGGCGTTGAACTTCTCATCCTCATACCGCTCCCGGCCGAAGGCCCGGACCACCCGGACGGCGGTAAGGTTCTCCTGGGCGCAGGTGGTCAGGTCCCCCTCCGCCTCGTCGGCGGCCTGGAACCGGCCGGAGATCTTCCTGTAGAATACCCCGGAGGACAGGCCCACGATGGGGATGAACAGCGCCGAGATCAGCGAGAGCCGCAGGTTCATGGAGAACATGATGCACAGGTACAGCGCGATGAGAAACACCGTGCGCACCACCTCCACCAGCTGATTGCACACGAACTGGCGGATCACGTCCACGTCGGAGGTGCAGCGCTGGATGATGTCGCCGGTGGGGTTATTTTTGTGCCAGGCAAAGGGCAGATACTGGATGTGGCGGTACAGGTCGTCCCGGATGCCCTTGACATAGCTCTCGGAGCCCCGGGCCAGCTGGAGCCGCTGGCCGTAGCTGCAAACGCCCCGCAGCAGGGCCGTCAGCAGTACGCCGCCTGCCGCCCACCATAGGGCCGTCAGGGGCCGGGCCTCCAGCACCGGCCAGCTCAGCCACCGCATGAGGAATGCCGGCAGCCGGACCGGCTCCGTTCCCAGAATGGAGTCCACGGTGATGCGGATGATCTGGGGCGTCAGGGCGTTGAACACCATGGCCAGGCATGCGCACAGCAGCGCCGCGGCAAAATGCCCCCAGCAGGGGCGCAGATATTTCCCGATGAGAGACAGCTTCTCCCGCCGGGACAGCTTTTGGGTGGTTTCCATGAAAGCGCAGACACTTCCTTCCTTTTTTTACTCTCTCTTTTCCGATACGATTTCCGGGCGCAAAAAAAGCGCCCTCCCATGAGGACGCTCCCACAGCCGCAATGAGCCTGCTCCCTCCCCCGGCAGGCGCGTTACGGGTGCACGATGGTCCCCGGCACGATAATGACGGTATTGTTCTTCATGCTGGGCACCACCTTTCCATTCAGATGGCTACAGTATACAAGGGGAGACGGTATTTGTCAAGGAAAACAGGCAGCTCTGTAAAAAACGTATGTTTTTTCAAAATGTTGTGGCGCGGCGGGCGAAACTATAGTATACTGAAGCCATGACAACCTGAGGTTGCGGGGAAAACGTCGGATTTTTTCCCGGTGCAAACGGAGGTTGGTAGACATTGCGGCCCGTTTCCGATAGGATAAGGCCAAAGAGAAACGGAGGGACGGAGCCATGGCCTTTGGAGAACGGCTGCAGGAGGTACGCCGCCGGGCGGGACTGACCCAGGAGCAGTTTGCCGCGGAGCTGAACGTATCCCGGCAGGCAGTCAGCAAATGGGAATCCTGCCGGGGCTATCCGGAGATTGAAAAGATCCTCTATATCTGCAACCGGTATCAGGTGTCCCTGGACGAGCTGTTTTCCCAGGAGGTGCCCCGGCAGGTCCCGGCGCAGCCCGCGCCGGATACGCCGCCGCTGCCGGAGAAAACCCTGAAAACGGCGCTGTCCGCGTTTTTCGCCAATCTGTCCCCCCGGGAAAAGTGGCTGGGTCTCGGTGCAGTGGCCGGGACGCTGGCCCTGGCCCTGGCGCTGGGGCTTTGTCTGAAAGGAGGAACCACCGATATGATGACCATTATCTGGATCGCCGCCATGGTGATTTTCGGCGTGGTGGAGGCCGTCACCGTGGGGCTGGCGTCCATCTGGTTCGTGGTGGGCTCTGTGGCGGGACTCATCGCCGCCATCTGCGGCGGCCCTGTGTGGCTGCAAATTGCCCTGTTCTTCGTGGTGTCCATCGTGTGCCTGGCGGCCACCCGCCCCCTGGTGAAGAAGCTGCTGCACAAGGACGTTACCGCCACCAACGCCGACCGCGTCCTGGGCCAGACGGCCCGGGTCACCGAGTCCATCGACAACGCCGTGCCCACCGGGGCGGTGTATGTGGGCGGCATGACCTGGACGGCCCGCAGCGAAAGCGGCCAGCCCATTCCCCGCAACGCACAGGTGAAGATCGTCCGCATGGAGGGCGTGCGCCTGTTCGTGGAGCCCGTGTAAGTCCGTAAACACTACTTATATTAAAAACAGGAGGAAAATCGTATGTTCGACAACATCTCTGTTCCCGGCGCAGTAGCCATCGCCATTCTGGTGGTGCTGGTGCTCATCGTCATCGTCCGCAACATCTATATCGTGCAGCAGTCCAAGGCCTATGTGGTGGAGCGCCTGGGCGCGTTCCACTCCGTGTGGGGCGTGGGCTTCCATCTGAAGGTCCCGTTCATTGAGCGGGTGGTGAAGAAGGTCAGCCTGAAGGAGCAGGTGGCGGATTTCGATCCCCAGCCCGTGATCACCAAGGACAACGTCACCATGCAGATCGACACCGTGATCTATTTCCAGATCACCGACCCCAAGCTGTATACCTACGGCGTGGAGTATCCCATGAACGCCATTGAGAACCTCACCGCCACCACCCTGCGCAACATCATCGGCGAGCTGGAGCTGGACCAGAGCCTCACCTCCCGGGATACCATCAACGCCAAGATGCGCACCATCCTGGACGAGGCCACGGACCCCTGGGGCATCAAGGTCAACCGCGTGGAGCTGAAGAACATCCTGCCTCCCCGCGAGATCCAGAACGCCATGGAAAAGCAGATGAAGGCCGAGCGCGAGCGCCGGGAGTCCATCCTTCAGGCCGAGGGCGAGAAGGCCAGCAAGATCCTGGTAGCCGAGGGCGAGAAGCAGTCCGCCATTCTGCGGGCCGATGCCGCCAAGCAGGCCAAGATCATGGCCGCCGAGGCCGAGGCCACCTCCATCATGAAGGTGCAGCAGGCCCTGGCCGACGCCATGCGCATGCTCAACGAGAACGCCCCCAACGACCAGGTCATCAAGCTCAAGAGCCTGGAGGCTCTGGAGAAAATGGCCGACGGCAAGGCCACCAAGATCATTATCCCCAGCGAGATCCAGGGTCTGGCAGGTCTGGCGGCCAGCGCCAAGGCGCTGGTGGAGAACGATCCGCCCCAGGCGTAAAAAACAATCGGAAAAATTTTCCGATTGTTGCAATTGCAACTTATAAAGGACCCGATTCCGTGTTATACTGCATTCAGTCAATGAGGGAGCCACGGTTCCCAAAACCAATAAATACTGAATATAACGGAGGAAATTTACTATGAAAAAGTGGGTCTGTCCTGTTTGCGGTTACGTTTATGAAGGCGAGAATCCCCCGGCCGAGTGCCCGGTGTGCCATGTCAGCGGCGATAAGTTCACCCTGCAGGCCGAGGAAAAGACCTGGGCCGCCGAGCATGTGGTGGGCGTAGGCAAGGTGTTCGGCGAGGACGTCCCTGCCGAGGTCCGCGAGGAGATCATTGCCGGTCTGCGCGCCAACTTCGAGGGCGAGTGCAGCGAGGTGGGTATGTATCTGGCCATGGCCCGTGTGGCCCATCGCCAGGGCTATCCCGAGATCGGCATGTACTGGGAGAAGGCCGGCCTGGAGGAGGCCGAGCACGCCGCCAAGTTCGCCGAGCTGCTGGGCGAGGTGGTCACCGACTCCACCAAGAAGAACCTGCAGATGCGCGTGGACGCCGAGAACGGCGCCACCGCCGGCAAGTTTGAGCTGGCGAAGCTGGCCAAGAAGTACAACCTGGACGCCATTCACGACACCGTCCACGAGATGGCCCGTGACGAGGCCCGTCATGGCAAGGCGTTTGAGGGCCTGCTGAACCGCTACTTCGGCAAGTAAAGCAAGGATAACAAAAGAGGGAGAGGCTGCGGCCTCTCCCCTTTTCTGCAAATCTGTAAAAAAGCAGCCCGCCCTGCGTCACCGCAGGGCGGGCTTGAGACTGTCAAAAAAATAGGATGGCCTCTGCCTTCGGAAAGGAAGATAGTTACGAAAGAAACCCATCAGGGGTGTCTT
>OLVU01001468.1_pt1 | contig 15341 bp, 7 predicted proteins | sample 1673321 | NCBI WGS metagenome assembly OLVU01 (sample SAMEA3178942, study PRJEB25190) | human gut metagenome | biome: human gut; feature: human-associated habitat; material: faeces | place: Austria | collected 2013 | reverse complement strand
CTGTATTCGCTAAAGAAGGCGAAGTGGTATGGCAATGCCGTAACTGCGGTTACATTGAAATCGGTAAGGAAGCTCCCGAAGTTTGTCCGGCATGTCTGCATCCACAGGCTTATTTCGAGGTGAAGAAGGAAAACTATTAATCTGCGGATTGATTAAATAAAAAGGCTTTCCGAAAAAAGTACTATTTGCTATCATTTTGCTCTGTCATCCTGTTTGTGGAAGAATTCGCGCTTTATATTAAAGAAGAGATGCTTCACAATATTTTGACCATGCTTTGAACAAAGTTAATGACAGATTGATAGGATTTATTTATTTTTCGGATAGCCTTTTTTATATTATCTATTGATTCCGGTAATCCTTTGGAGATACACCGTATTGCTTTAAAAATTCTCGATAGAAATAAGATTTATTAGAGAATCCACATCTGAACATAATCTCGGATACAGTCAATTTAGTTGTCCTTAGTAGTTTGGCTGCATATTCCAGTCTGATGCCTCGTACAAACTCACTCGGAGTTTTATCTATTATTTCTTTGAACTTCCGATATAAAGTAGCTTTACTCACTCCTACGAACTCGGCAATAGAAGAAGGGCTTAATAACTCATCATCTATATTCTTTTTTATGAAATCTGTTACATTCTGTATTAACTCTTCGTCTTCTGGATGAAGCACAATCCCGTCTTTTACTTTCACAGAAGACATGCTGGAATTGAAGTAGTCCTTTAAAAGCATCTGCCTCGACAGCAAATTCTCTATTGCGGATATAACCTGCCTTGGGTGAAATGGTTTGACGATATAAGCATCCGCACCATGGTTAAAGGCATTAATCTGGTCTTCTACAGAAGCCTTTGCCGATATTCCTATGATTGGAATATAACTTGTTTTCAAATCGGATTTCAATTTATTAATCAAGCTCAAGCCGTCCATGTTGGGCATGACAATATCACTTATAATAATATCAGGATGATTATGTTCTATCTCTTTCAAAGCCTCTACGCCGTCTTTTGCTTCGTGTATCACATAATCAAAGAGGACATCTTTCAGCAGGTCTCTGATATTCTTTTCATCTTCCACTATCAGTATGACAGTATCTTTGCGAGGGGATAAGTGATCCTGCCCGTTCTTTTCTTTCTGCAACGAATCTTTTTCATCCGTTACAACAAGTGAATGATCGGATGGCAAAGAAGGAATCACGACTGAAAATTCAACACTTTTTCCCAGTTCACTATTTACACTTATCTGCCCGCCTAATAATTCAACCAGACTCTTTGTTAGATTTAAACCTATGCCATTGCTGACAGAGTTACCCAATTTAGGAGTATCAAATATCTTATACTTATCAAATATCTCTGCCATCTGTTGTTCTGTTAATCCCTTACCGGAATTTCTTACGAGCAAGTATAAGGTTTTATCAGGCTCATTTTGTGATATCTCAACATGAATATATCCATAACGAGGAGTATATTTGAAAGCGTTCGACAGTAAATTGAATATAATTTTTTCCAAAGCATTGCGGTCGGAATAGATCTCTGACGTATCATGAGTCTCTACCTTGAAGTCTATTTTATTCTCTTTCAGGATATCCACATAATTGTTGGAAGCATATTCCATCAATGATTTTACGTTCACATTTTCAGGATGCAAATCCATATTGCTCGATTTAGTTTTACGAAACTCCATCAACTCACTAATCAGCTTCTGCATCCTTTCGGCATTATTCTTTATTATTTGGAGATATTTCTTTGTACTACCATCTAACCCGTCCTGTTCCAACAAGTGCTGTGCAGGTGTATAAATCAAAGTCAGTGGAGTAAAGAACTCATGTGCCACATTAGTGAAAAAGTTTAGCCGGGATTCATATATCTTCTGTTCATGCCGTTTCTCTACCTGGGCTATAAGAACCTGGCGGCTTAACCGTATGCGATTTTTGATAACAGACTTTGTGATGTAGAAGATAATAATGCACAATATGGCATAGATAATCAATGCAGGAACACTAAGCCACCACGGATAACCTACTTTTATAGTTAAGCGATAAATGTTATTTCCCCATACTTTGTCGCCATTCGTGCTCTTCACTTCAAATTGATATTCACCCGGAGGAAGTTGGGTAAAGATAATATTCGGGTTATTACCCATCCCCACCCAATCATCCGAGTGGTTTTTCAAGCGATAAGCATATTCACAGTTTTCATTATTAATAAAGTCTTTAGCTATGAAATTGAAAGTCATGAATCTTTCTTCGTAGCTAAGTTTCAACACTCCTTTTTTGATTCGTTCATTAATATCCTGCACCGTATTATATATCTTCAAACTACTTAATATAAGTGGAGGATTAAACTCGCGCAAATGTATATTTCGAGGATTGAAATAACTAAACCCGCTTACTCCTCCAAAGTACAAGAAATCACGATGATCCTTGAAGAAAGCTCCATCCGAGAATTCATCATTCTGCAATCCATCATTCAAAGTATAATTATCTATTTTATTGCTTCTTATATTCAAGCTGGACAACCCCTGGTTGGTACTGATCCATATATTTCCTTCATGATCTTTTAATATTCCGTGAATCGTTTTATTATTCAATTTCTCGTCGGCATATTGTATCAGGTGAAAATCATTCTCCTCCTTTTTCAATTCGTTCAGTCCATAACTTGTTCCTATCCATATATTGGCATCATCACGCAGTAAGCACAATACATCATTATTGGTCAGTAAAATCCGACTGTCCATATCCTCCAATGATTTTATGCCGTTATTTTTGATATTAATACAGTTTAAGCCTCCGCCACGTGTGCCAAACCATAACATATTGTCTTTCGGGTCGGATGTAATGGCATAAACAACATCGTTATTCAATGAGATATTTTTATCCGACGAATTATATTGCCTGAATCCTTTAACGTGATAACGACCTTGCTCTCTGGAAATATTTATTTTGATTAAACCATATCCTGATGTTCCCACCCATAAAAGAGAATCATTGTTCGTAAAATAAATGTTGTACACAGCCTTGAAAGGCGGATATTTATCAGGTATCTCAAGCTTTTCCAGTCGCCCTGTAGCAGCATTCAATATATTGATTCCGGTTCCTTCCGTTCCGATAAAAATGTCATTCGCTTTATTTCTTCTCAAGGCATAGACAGAATTGGAAATCAATCCTTTACTCTCATTCAGATAATCTGTCAATTCCTTCGTTGCAGGATTTAACAGTTTTATTCCGCTTCCTTTTGTTCCTATCAGAATATTACCATCTTCATCTTCACAAAAACATCTCACAGGGTGACTGGTGTGAACGGTTTCAAATAAAGAGTCGTAATGATAAAGTTGAATTAATCCTTGTCCGTCCGTTCCTATCCACAATATGTTCTGACTACCGGAATAAAGAGTGAAGACTGATAACTGACTGGATAGTTCGTTCAGGTAGGTAAAAGTATTCTTTTTTAAATCATAATGAATACATCCCCCTTCTATAAAGCTGACGTACATCTTGTTCTCTGCTAAAATAACCTGCGATACAGGTTTGCTACTATCCAGCTCAATGTATTGGGAAATTGTAAAGTCGGGATTTAAAAGGAAAAGTTTGTTGTCTTTGTTTAAGATAAATCTATCTTTCGACAGAAATATCTTATCTACAGGCGTCTGTATGTCGACTGTGCGTAAATCACTCTGTTTTCCTCCGTTAACGAGTAGATTGTAAGTCAGATGCACGGTATTTCCATTATTTAAAAGGAAAAGCATACGATCGGAATCACTCACGGAATAATCCTTTATATGACTTGCAAAGTCTGTGTTAATCGGATTAAACTCATCTTCAGAATCATTGTAGACAAAGAATCCCAGCCCCTTTATGAGGCAGATAATATCTCCTGCCGCACTCTTTCCTAAAATAAAAGACTTTTCCTGATTGGGTACTTTATTATCTGTTCTTAAATAATACCTTGTTATCTGACGGGTTCGTTTATCTAACCGATTGATTCCATTATCTGTTGCTATCCATAAACTGCCCTTACATTCGATAATCTGGCGGATAACGTTATTACTTATAGAATTCGGATTGTTTTTGCTATATCTGAATGTCGTAATTTCTCTTCCATTATATGCATTCAGTCCATCCCATGTCCCAATCCAGATTGTATGTTCTGCATCTTCCAAAATACAGTTTACTGAATTATTTGTCAGTCCGTTAACATTTGATATGTGTTTTGCCACATTAAAAGCATAAGACTTTGTGGAAGTGACAAATGCAATAATCAGAATAAAAAATAATTGTGCGTATAAGATGTTTCTCATGTAAATGAATGTTATTTATACGGTTAGGATAATAGCAAATATAAGGAATTTATTTTATTCCGCGCATATTTTCATCGGTAACGGAGGATTTATGCAATTGTGGAATAGTCAATCCGAATTACAAACGATAATCTACGATTTCACCGTCAACAATCAATTTACCATGTTTCTTTGTCTTTTTAGCGGAAGCAGGAATACAAACAATAGTTACGGCATTGTCCGGGTTCAGGATAATGCTTGTTTCGCCGGTACAATTCTTCTTTATGTATTTTTTGGATACCAGATCGTACAAGTCCGTCGGTTCCGTAAAGTGTTGATTCAAAGTTACCTCTTTGGCTTCAAAATAAGGATTGAATAAAAGATAAGTAGGATATTTTCTTGTGGAATAAAAATCTGTGGCATTACAATCCAGTTGAAGAATACATTCCACATTAGTAGTATCTACAATAGAGGCTAGCATACCCACCCAGGCCGAGCCATACAAGCAAATATCTGTAGCTGAAGACATGGTTTTTACTTGATCCCCAATAGCATAGGGACCCTCATCGGACAATAATCCCTGGAACGGTTCAAAGTGATTGCCATGATACAAATCCTTCCTCAATCCTTCATAACAAATGACGTGTTGAGGATCGCCTTCCCAAATGGAACTCGACTGACGGTTGCGGGGGTGCTCGTCTGCATAAAATAAACGGCAGGCGTTTGCCAGGTTCAGCATCCATTTACCTATTGTGGAAGCATAAGCTGGGTTGTATTTTACAATTGGAACAAGTGCGGCAGCTTGTGAAAAGGTGTTCATGGCAAAAGCATATTGTTCATCCTTTTTTTGTCCTACCAATCCGTGTACGTCGTATTTGTTCCAACGCTCACACATCACTCCCCATCCGTCACGGTCAGAGTTATTACCGTCAAAGCACCAGTTAAGCATTTTCAGTTCATCATAAGTGGTTCCAAGTTCCGCATTCATACGTACTGCCAGGTAAGCTCCGTAGGGCATCATTATCTCATAGAAAGTACCTTCTTTCTGGGGACGGTTTTGCAAGAATGCCATGCATTGGCGTGTAGCATTCAGATACTTTTTATCTCCGTATTTAATCCAGGAGATGTATTGCAACCAAGCAAGTCCTGCGGCTGCATCTGGTTCGCGCCATACTTTATTATGATACCCTTTGCGGTTCTTAAAGTTGAAGGCGGTGAAGTTGAAGTCCGGATATTCTCTACCTTCACTCAAGTCTTGGATAGCAGCATACCAATTGTCGACAGTGATCTTCATCGGCTCCTGCATCTCTGTTTTTTGAGGATATAAATCTACCAGCATCGAATAAGCCATTGCCGGCCATATCTCGTACCAGAAACTTTCTCCGGCTTTTCTGTCGAGTCCGTTCAATATAAGATTTGTTCCATTCTTTTTGTTGAAGAATTGGCGTATCATCGATACATAATCTTTTCCGTCATCATTGCTTTTGTCTACTCCTATCAGACTTGCACTAATGAGTGATCCCATAGTGGGAAGAGACTCATAAGAGTTTCCTCCCAAACGTCTTTTATCTACGTAGCTTGGAAGTCCGAAAGTGCGGAATGGAAAGTTTATTTGAGAGTCGTCCCACCAGATAAGAGGTAAGTTCTGTCCTTTGGCGTTGAAATCGTAAAATAGTCTGTCCTGTTTCGTGGCTATATCTTTCCAATTTTTCATTTTATAGGGGAAAGGTATATTGGGCATATACTGTACTAAGCGGATCTCTTTTTGTTCTATCGGCTTTTGTGCCGGCAGGTTGTTGAGAAAGAAAAAACCTGCTACGAGAAATAATAATGTCTTTTTCATGGTCAGTTGGTTGTTAAAAGAGGGCGGATTTTATAACCCGCCCCCTCATTTTATTCATATTAAAAACCCGGATTTTGGGAAAGAATATTGTTGCTCTTATCCCTTTCACCTTGCGGTATCGGAAACAGATAATCTCTGTCGTCCCTAAAATTGGCACCTTTCGATGTATTATATTTGGTTGCATAAGCACGCATAACGGTTCCGAAACGTTTTTGTCTCATCAGGTCATCCCGTCTCCATCCTTCCATTGCCAATTCACAACGACGTTCCTTCCAGATGATTTCTTTCAGACGCTTCTGATCGGTTTCTGTTATGTCGGGCAGTGTATTAGTTGTTGTAGCAGGAATATACGCCTGTTGATCTCTTCTCGGATCTATCGGATTAGTTTTGCGGGCTCTTTCTCTTACATCATTCAGGTAAGGAAGTGCAAGCCCTGGTTTTCCATTTTCGTTTAATACTTCAGCATACATCAAGAGAACATCGGAATAACGGATCAAGCGAATGTTGTAACTAATCATCCAGACGTCGAAACCAGTTTTTTCTACTGCTGGCACAGTCATCTTGTAATCATGATAACCGCTTGGAGATTCAGCATTGTCCTGCGCTTCAGTATCACCTTTATATCTGTCACCAGTTTGTGTGAATACGTAGGTAATACGTGGGTCATCTGCGTCAAAGGCATCATGGAGATCTTGGGTTGGTACGTGAAATCCATATCCTTGATAACCGGAGATGCGTCTGCTTGTGAAGAAGTGAGGGACATTGGTACCTGTGGCTATGTTTTTGTCATATACTTTGTTGGCAATCTCAAATACAGATTCCGAGCTGTTTTCATATTCAGTACGCCAGTTCATGCCGTAATCGCTCAACAATGTATAGTCTTTGTCTACTTCAATAATATCATGAAGTACAGTTTCGGCAGAGGCAAAATCACCTTTGAACATATATGTTTTAGCAAGCATTGTTTTTGCAAAGCCACGTGTTACACGATAAGCATCATCATCAGAGTAATCTCCTTTGGCGGGAAGTGCAGAGGCATCGGTTAAATCACTCACAATACATTCATATACCTTCTCCAATGGGGAACGGGGTATTTGCAGTATTTCAGCGGGTTGCATTGGCGTAGTGATTAAAGGAACTTCTCCGAATGTACTGACCAGGCAATAATAACCGAATGCTCTCAATGCTTTTGCCTCGTTTGCATAACGCGTCAATAGTTCTTCATTTCCTATTGCATTAGGGGCATAATAAATCACATCGTTACAGCGATTGATTAATCTGTACAGAATCTCCCAACGACGTCCTACTTCACCATTGGTTGTGTAGATCGTAAAGTCGGACAAGTCGCGTACTTCGGCACGGTCACCGTCATTACCTCCTCCTTTTAGGGCATCATCAGTGCTACAATCACCTACAAAATAATGATTTAATGCATATTCATTCCCAGTTGTACGTAATTGAAGATAAGCTCCTGTCAAGGCTTGTTCAATATCGCTTTCCTTCTGATAATAATTATCGCTTGTGGTTTTACCATAACTTGGTTCGTCGAGAGAGCAGCTATACAACCCCACTCCGGCAAGAGCCCAGCATATTATAAATAATATTTTTCTCATAATGTAATGTCTTTTTAGCTAGATTTAAAATTGCAAATTAACTCCAAAAGTGAATGTACGTGAAGACGGATAACGTGTAGTATCCACTCCCATATCCAATGGGTTATTGATACCCAGTTCCGGATCAAGTCCGGAATAACCGGTTAAAGTAAATATATTCTGACCGCTCACATAGAATCTACAACTTGAAAACAGTTTACTCTTCTGGCAAATGTGACTCGGTAATGTATAACCTATTTGCATATTCTGTAAACGCAGGTAAGAACCATTCTCCACATAGAAAGAAGAACCTCTCATATTGTTGTTAGAGTCAGAGTTGGTTATACGTGGATATACAGCATCCAAATCCCCGTCTTTTGTCCATGCTTTTGTGTAAGCATCCGCCAACGCATTCTGGCGTCCTGCTGAAGCAAGGCTTCCTTTAGCAACGTTCCAGATGTCATTTCCAATAGTTCCCTGGAATGCCATACTTACGTCAAAGTTCTTATAACTAAATCCTAAGTTGAAACCATAAATGAGGTCCGGATTAGGATCACCGATAAAAGTACGGTCATCATCATCATTCAATTCGCCTGATTCTCCTAATTTGGCAAATTTAAAATCACCCGGTTGTGCATTAGGTTGAATCTTGGTACCGTTCTTATCCACATAATTGTCTATTTCTTCCTGATTCTGGAATATTCCTATTTGCTTGTACCCCCAGAAACGTCCGATAGGACCTCCTACATACGTACGGCTAGTATTTCCACTCAAATATTCCGATGTAAGTTTGGTTACCTCTGTCTTATAAGTAGACATGTTCAGCCCTACATTGTAATTAAAGTCTTTTCCTATCTGGTTACGGTAGTTGACTACTATTTCAAAACCGGTATTCTTCAAGTCTCCCGCATTAAAGAAGGGGCTGTTAGGGAAGGCACCAAAAGAAGGAATAGGCATATTCAGCAACATGTCACTTGTCTTCTTTACATAAAAGTCCATGCTAACATCAAGGCTGTTTTTAAAGAAAGACATATCTAAACCGACATTGGTTTGTTGGCTGGTTTCCCATTTAATATCTGCATTTCCCACATAAGTCGGAACGTAACCTTGTGAGTACCCGTTTCCAAAGTACCATTGATTTTCATTATTGGTACCAATCAACGTAAGAGGTGCGTCTCTGTCGATTCGTTGGTTACCATTCTGTCCCCAACCTACACGCAGTTTTAAATTGGAAATTGTATTTTCAATGTTCAGGTTCTTAAAGAATTCTTCATTGCTCACTCTCCAACCTAATGAAACAGATGGGAAATAGCCCCAACGGTTACGTTTGGCAAATCTTGAAGAACCGTCGGCACGGAAATTGACCGTAGCAAGGTATCTATCATCATATACATAGTTGATACGTCCCAGGTACGACAACATAGAAGATGTTTCTTTACCTCCCGAGGTGTTATCTCCAGCTGTTTGTGCATCAAGTATCTGATAGATTTCATCGTTACCTAAAGCCTTTCTCTTAAATGCATTAATACCTTCGCTGCTGTTCTTCTCATAGGTCATGGCAACCATTGCATCCAGTTTATGTCTGCCTATTATCGTGTTGTAATTAAGGCGTTGTTCCACCTGATAATTAGAAGTAACAGCGCTATTATTATTCAATTGAGTTTCTTTATTATATTTACTTTCCTGATTCGCTAAGTTATCTTCCGAAAAAGTAGACGAATAGACAGGACGGAAGTCTTTGAAAGTATCATGGTATCTTTCGAAACTATACTGTACCCGATAGCTCAATCCTTTATACAATTTGATTTGGGCAAACACATTACCAAATACATTGAATATGTCATTGTATCTATTAGGAAGTTCGAGCATGGCTACCGGATTAGGGTCGTAAGACCACTCGGTAGGCGCATATTTGTTATATTCGTAATTTTCAGAAGACGGATCTACCAACGGGCTGATAACAGGGGTAAAAGGATCAGCTTTTTGAATGAAATCGAATGAAGGAATTGCTCCTGCGTCACATTTTCTTATCTTTGCCAGATTGACATTGGCGCCAACAGTGATAAATTTGTTGATATCATATTCAAGATTCGCCTTAAGTGAAAGTCTCTTGAATTCAGTAGTAATGATCGCACCTTGATCATCTACATATCCTAAACTAAAAGAAGATCTTGAATTATCTGTTCCTTTACGAATACTCAGATTATAGTTCTGGTTAAAAGCTGTACGAGTTACTTCATTCCACCAGTTGGTATTATAGCCTTTCTGATACTGATTGGTAAACTTATCCTTCATTGAGTTTTGAAAGCTTGCATCGTTTTCATACGCTTTCATGATGAAGTTGTAGTATTGGTCGCTGTTCATCATGTTCAATGCTTTATAACTGTTTTTTACACCTACATAAGCATCCAATGTTACAGTCGTTTCACCTTTCACCCCTCCCTTGGTAGTAATGAGGATTACTCCATTAGAACCTCTCGAACCATAGATAGCGCAGGCTGAAGCATCTTTTAATACTTCCATACGTTCAATATCAGATGGATTCAGGCTGCTGATGTTATCCATGAACTGTCCATCAACCACGTACAATGGGTTGTTGTCATTGACGGTCCCTAAACCTCTCACGCGGATCACTGCATCCGATCCCGGCTGGCCGGAACTGGCGGCAACAAATACGCCGGCTGCCTTACCTGTAAGTAGTTCGGATGCATTGGACACTGCATAGTTCTTAATATCCTTACTACTTATAGAAGCCAAAGCACCGGTAAGGTCACTCTTTCTTTGAGTACCGTAACCAATAACTACAACCTCATCCAATTCATTATCGGACACTAGATTTACATTGTACGTTCCGCTATTTGTTACGTTTACAATTTCTGTTTTAAAACCTACATACGAGAATGAAACTTTATTTGACGATACTTTTAATGTATATTTACCGTCAAAATCAGTGATAGTACCATTGGTCGTTCCCACTTCAAGAACAGAAACTCCAATTAAAGCCTCTCCGGTATTACTGTCGTATACCACACCCGAAATACTCTTGGTTTGCTGTGCAAAGACATTTGTGCAAACAGCAAGAATAAGAATGAATAATAAATGCTTACTCATAGTTTATACACTTAGATTTAATTATATGAAATGATATTTTGTTTATTCGCAATAATCTTACCATCTTTCAGTTCTAATTCTGTTCCGGCGGGAAGTTCCACAATTACTCTTGCGTCGTTGGCCGGGATCTCAACGGAGCCATTTGTCTTTATATTTTTTGCTATATATTCTTTGGCAACAATATCAAACAAATCGCATGGTTGGGTAGCTTGATAAGTAATGGTTTTGGTCTCTTTATGAGGGTTATAATAGAGATAGACCGGATAAGGTTTCTCTGTATAGAAGTCTGTGACATTACAATCCAGCCGGAGGATACCCTCCACATTCGTTTGACAAACAATGGCCCCTAAAATACCAACAGGAGAAGAACTGTAAACGCTGAACATGCTCTCCGTCGGATTACCTTTTATCCATTTGGGACCATCGCCAATTGCAACCGGGCTAACCCCTTTTAATGACTCTTTCCCATAGTCATCCGTCTTTCGTAAACCTTCATAAGAAACATTGTCATACGTAATGTCCTTCAATTCTGGAGCCCATTGATGTTTTTCATCTATTTCCCCCGGATAGAATAAACGACACGCACTTGCATTGTTCAGCATCCACTTGCCGATAGCCTTTGCATATTGAGGTTGATATTTCACCATCGGAATGAAGGGCCAGGCGGGTTTGATACTGTTCATGAGGAATGCATATCCTCCGCTGTCTGTGATGCTTCCTTGCAGACCACTTACATCATATTCACCCCATTTTCCTACAATAATTCCCCAACCGGTTCTTCCCGCAGGGCTTTTACATCCGTCAAATACCCAATCAAGAAGTTTGGCTACATCATAGTTGGCTCCTTCTACTGCATTCAAATAGGCTGCCGTATACACTCCGAGTGGTAAAAGGGCCTCGTAAAAACGGCTTTCTTTTTGGGCAAGCAGGGCTTCGATGGCACTTTTACTATGTTGCAGATAACGTGGATCACCAAACTTATGATAAGCACACAACAATACATAAGCATGCCCACCGGCGGCGTCTTGTTGCAATGGAATATTATTAACCATTCCTTTCATTTGTGCATAGTCAAAATAAGAATAGTCGTAGTTTCCATTCAATACAGAATCTGCTTTAACAAACTGCTCCGCAATACTTTTTTGTATCTTCTCTGCCCCGTCTACATTGGGGAAAACATCGCAAATAGCATAATATAAGGCATTGGGTAATACATCATACCACCAGTCACGGCCATAGCCTCCTCCTAAAAGGGCTACTGACGGAGTCGTATTGTTCATGACTATATTCCAGCCGTTATCAGAATTGAAATAATTCTGCACCATTTTTACATAGTTATATCCGTCTTGATTCGTCTTGTCAATTCCTACAAGGCCGGCACCAAGAATAGCTGCCAATGAGTTCAGACTTTCATGGAACTCTCCATTATTGGCATTCTTTCCCTGACGAATATCTTTAATGGCAGTATATAAGCCAAATGTAGTCTGGTCCATATTTCTGCGGGCATCATCTAACCAAATTAATGGTCCGACTTCGCTTTTATTATTCCAGTCAAAAATAAACTGGTCATACATTTTTGCTTTTTGCTTCCAGTCCAGCATTTTATAAGTTTCAGGCATATCAGGCATAGAGTCTACCCTATGGATGGAAACCTGCTTTACCTTTTCACCAAAGTTATTTCCGTTGCCCGAGCAAGATGCCAGGAGACAAACGGTCATAAGTACAAAAACACCTTTACTTGTCATTTTCATGTTCAATAGTATCAGTTTGATTAGTAATATTCTTAGCTAAAGGATATGCCGCTAATTGTAATCCGGCAACAATCACCAGCGCATATTTCAATGCAAAATCCTGCGATACACAATAAGCAAGGAAGATAAACAGTAGTAAGCCGAAAGCTCTTCCAAGGAAAAGACCGAACTCGTGACTCAGGATATATGCATACTCGTTTCTATTCTCAATCTTTGCAACTGCATCAATTGTTCTCATCATAATGGGAAAATAAGCCAAGTCGAACAAAGGTTGGAATATCACTTTGCAAAGCACAAAAAGGATCACTCCTGTAGCAGAGAAGAGAACGCCGTTAAATAGTGTACCGACAAAGAATATGATTAATCCTCCTACAAAAATTTTCAAACGGTCTTCCGGGCGGGCCATACGTCCTAATACATACACCAAGACAGCAGTCAATGCTCCGCTAACTCCCTGTATCAATCCCAAAGCTCCTTCATTTCCTACCAGCTTCAACACTAATATAGCTGGGGCCGTTACTAAAAAACCTTGTACCATTCCTTTCAATGCGGCTAGCCAAAGCATCTTTTTCCAAAGAATGTTGAAGCGGAAATAGAGGAAGTTCGTTTCTTTAGGGTTCTCGAATTTACCTTTCCACAGTGTCATACAGGCGATAACAGTAACAACTACTGCTGCCATAGTAACCACACAGTAAGAAGTATTGATGTTGAAGAGGAATCCAAAAACTTCTTTTCCATCTATCTGGCTGATAAATGCGCCTATAATTAAAGGAACACCGATGGAAGTAATAGAAAAGAAGAAAGACTCTAGTCCGAAGAAATAGTTACGGCTGTTGTCGTTGGTATTATAGAGAGCCAGCAGGTATCGGTTGGTCCAAAAGAAACCAGAAGCTGCTCCCATTAAAAAGCCGGCCAGACCAAGTTCGATGAAGCCAAGTGACTTGATGGTCATCATACCGAACATGGAAATGCCACTTACCAGGATTCCTACCGAATAAAGTGTCTTCACACTGTATTTCTTTAGCAGATAGCCGTTAACAAGAGAGGTAGTAATGATGCCTATATACATTGCCAGCTGATAAAAAGCAACCATCACCGGATCGCTCGTGTTCCTCATGATATAGGCTCCCACAAAGATTTCTACTATCGGTAGTACCAATGCATAAAGCATATTGGTAACCAACAGTGTTCTCATGTTAGGTTCCTGTTGCTTAAAGAACAGATATTCTTTTTTCAGTTTATTCATTACTTCTTTTGTGTCTGTTTTAATACGTTTAATATCTCTGAAATGGAAAGCTCTGCCTTACAAATCACTTCATCGCTTGCTCCATAATACATGGTTATCGTATCGCCGTCCACGAAATGACCATTAGTGAAAACAACATTTCCGAAGAAACCTGTTTGCTCATAAGCGGCGATAGGTTCCATGATCGGTTCTTCGCTTCTTGCAATGACTTTCGACGGGTCATTTAAATCGAGTAATAAAGCCCCCAAGCAATAACGGTGATTAAAATCGGCTCCATGATAAATCTCCAGCCAGCCTTCTTCTGTCTTTATTGGAGCAGCTCCTGCCCCTATACGTGCACAATCCCACATTCCGTCACGAGTGGTTGCTACACATTTGTGGTTTCCCCAGTGCAAGCGGTCGGGCGATTCTGCCAACCATATATAATTGCCACCAAGTTCGGGACTGCTCGGGCGATGAAGAGCGAAATACTTGTCACCTATCTTCTGTTCGAATAATGCACAATCTTTATTATGTGGTGGGAATATCATCCCATGCCGTGTATAGTTTTTCCAATCATTGGTGTGAATCAGTCCAACCCCTACAGCTACCGATGATACTTCTGTGAAAGTAAGGTAAAAGCCATCTTCGGTTGTTGCAACACGACAATCCTCAATGCCGAATGCTTCCAGCTCTCCTTTTCCGAAAATAGGTGGAAATTCCGGTTCATCTTTGAAGTGAATACCGTCGGTACTTGAAACCAATCGTAAGTAAGACATCGTAGTCAGATAATTCTTTCCTTTGTAACCGATAACGCGTGGGTCTGAAGCATCCAAATCGGGATCATTCTTTAAAAACGAAACCACTTCTATTTTTCCTTTTTCATTATATATAGGAAAACTGATAATTCCTTCTTTCTGTATAGGTCTCTCTGCGACGCGCAAAAGTAACCAAATTTTGCCTTGATATTTGAAAACTCCGGGATTTAACAAACATGTAATTTCCATTCCGTTGATTCCCGCTTTTAAATCTTTTGGAGCCAGTAGGGGGTTCTGCTCACATCTTTTAGCTATATCCATAATATTTCGATTAGTGATTATTTCTGTGAGCAAAAGTATGGGATGAGAGACAGGAAAGCGTTTACTATATTCTCAAAGAAGTGTACACATGCTCAAGAACATGTTTTTAAGAGAGTGATATTCAGGGACAATTTTAGAATAGACAGAGATATTCGTACTTACATGCTATTGTTGCGTAAATGCTTGTTTTACAGTTTAATAAGTGGCATTCTGAAGTGTATTATATTCTCATAAATGTATAGTATAGTTTCTTTGAGGAGTGAAAAGAAACGTATCAAGATAAAAAGACAAGAGGCTAAACTCAAAAATATAATTTGAGAAAGCCTCTTGTTTCTTTATTTTTAATAAGAATAATACTGTAAATTCTATTTCTTTGCATGCGGATAATCAATCGTATAATGCAATCCGCGACTCTCCTTACGCTCCATTGCCTGACGCATAATCAGATAACCCACGTTCACCATATTA
>OLVU01001460.1_pt1 | contig 15408 bp, 9 predicted proteins | sample 1673321 | NCBI WGS metagenome assembly OLVU01 (sample SAMEA3178942, study PRJEB25190) | human gut metagenome | biome: human gut; feature: human-associated habitat; material: faeces | place: Austria | collected 2013 | reverse complement strand
CATCTGCATTTTCATCATAATAATTAAGGGCTTCGTTCTTAGAGAATACCCATAACCGCCCGTCATGGTCTTGTGATATTTGTCGTTGGGAATTGTCATGCTTCTGCATTTTTAGTTGGTAATGCTTGCGGTAATTGCCGAGTGAGTCGATACGGGAAATCATTGTTGTGTTTTTGTAGGCAATCCATATATGTTTCTGGCTATCTTCTACGTACAGTGCATTCACGTCATTGCTTAACAGTTGGTTTGAAGCCGTATAGTGTGTTCCCTCTCCCTGATAACCGTCTGTCAGGAAGAAACCGTCATTTTCTGCTGTGATAAGTAAATGTCTGGAATCATAGGCCTTGATTCTTGTCAGTGTGGCAGAAGTGTTGAACTTCACTATTGAATAATCATCTTTCTTTGGGTCGTAAACATATAGTTGACCATTGTCGGAACCGACTACGAACTTGTTTGCGTATTTCCTGAAGCTATGGAAATGTTTTTGTGTGGATAAGGCCAGGGTCAGTTTATTATCTTTCTTGGAGTATTTATAAATACCTCTGTCAGAGATAATCCAGATGATTTCTTTATCCTGCAGGAGGCTTATGATTCTGCGTACTCCATACGAGTTGTCCAGAATTTGCCGGCAAGCCATCGTTGACTCATCCGGAGTAATCCTCAGCAAACGCCCATCTGTTTGGAATACCCAGGTATCCCCATCGGAAAGAGTGAATATATTTTGGGCGGGAGCCGTCTGCGACGTAAGACGGTCGAACTTGCTACTTTCCGGATGAAATCGGTAAAGGGTACTTTCGTCATCCAATAGCCAAAGGTGATTGCGTGCGTCTATCTTTATGTCGTCTATCCGGTTGGTCGCCAGGTCATTCGCATCACCGGGCATCACTCTGTAAGTCACGAATGAATGTCCGTTAAAACGGCACAGCCCATTCCAAGTGGTGAACCACATATATCCGTTCCTATCTCGGGTGATGCCGGTTATGGTTTGTTGTGGAAGTCCATCTTCAATGTTGTATCGGGTAATTGTATGTTGGGGCTGTCCGAGTATCGGAAGGCAGAATAAAAGCAATAGTGTCGACAGGTGTAGTTTCATTTTGGTATTAATTGGTTTTTTAATCGAAATAATAGGTTTATAGCTGTGTGATAGACGGACAGACACAATTCTTGTACGCTCATACAAAGTTAAAAAACATTCGTTAGGTAATTTTGTGACAAATAACCTTTAATTATTAATTAATTTAAAATTGATGAAAACATCTATTAATCTGAAAAACATGCGAGTATTGCTTAGTATGCTATTCGTTTTCCTGAGTGTCAATGCCGTTGCGCAGAACATTACGGGAACTGTAAAGGACAGCCAGGGAGAACCCATAATCGGGGCTTCCGTAGTAGAAAAAGGGACAAGTAATGGAGTGGTTACCAATCTTGACGGTCAGTTCACTTTGAAAGCCTCGGGCAAGTATCCTATTGAAATATCCTATATGGGATATGTGAAACAGGTGATAAACCTGAAAGGGAGAACTTCTTTGAACATTGTGATGCAAGAGGATGCGAATTTGCTGGAGGAGGTGGTTGTGAGCACTGGTTATGGTACGCAGAGAAAAGCCGATCTGAGTGGTTCTGTCGTGTCGGTAAGTAAGGAAGACATAAAGGGTACTCCGACAAGCAATGTAATGGAGGCCCTTCAAGGTAAAATTGCGGGTGCCGATATTATGATGGGATCCGGTGCGGTAGGCGAGGATGTGGATATCTTATTGCGTGGATCTCGTTCCATCAACGGAAGCAACGAACCTTTGTTTGTTATTGATGGTGTGCAGGGGGCCAGTTACAATCAGCTGAATCCAAATGATATTGAACAGATTGATGTATTGAAAGATGCGTCGTCAACTGCTATTTACGGTTCGGCAGGTGCCAATGGCGTCATTATTATCACAACCAAAAGAGGCGCGGCCGGAAAGGTTACGGTCAACTTGGATGCCAAATATAGTATTTCGGGAGGAGCCAATTTCATACATGGTATGATGGGAGATGAATGGTACCGTTATCAGACCGAGCTTTATCGGACTAAGAACGGGGAATATCCGGAGAACTTCTTTCAGATGTTTTCTTCTGAGGCTATACAGCAAGCTTATGAAAACAATCAATGGATAGACTGGATTGATGAGGCTACCAAAGGAAATGCTTCTCAGAAAGATATAAACTTGTCATTGAGAGGTGGAAGTGACAAAATCAAAATATACACTTCGTTTAGCTATAACAATACGGAAGGTTTGCTCTCTAACGAAAACCAGACGCGTTACGGAATGAGGTTTAATGTAGACTATCAAATCCGGAAATGGGTAAAGATAGGTGCGAGCTCGGCGCTCACCTATACGATTAAGAATTCGCGGGGTAAGAACATTTTTACTAAATCGTTGACTGCCTTTCCTCTGGGTAAACCTTATGATGACAATGGCAACATCAATGTTGAATTTATAGAAGGGGAGACCTCTCCATTCGGAGATGAAATGGAGAATCAATATGCCAATCAAACACGTACGACTTATGCCAATATCAACGGTTATCTGGAGATTACTCCACTGAAAGGACTGTCATTCCGCTCACAGATCAGCACCACATTGAATAGCTCCCGCAATGGGCAATATATCGGTGAACATTCATTGCAGGGAGTGGAAAATGGATATTCCGCACCGTATGCCTACATCAATAACAACTATGGCTATAGCTATTTATGGGATAATGTGCTGACTTATAAATTCGAACCGCTTAGAGGACATAAAGTTACACTGACAGGTGTAACCTCTTATAGCCATGGTCAGAGTGATTCTAATAACATGCGAGCTTCCGGCCAGCCTCTTGACTCCTATTTGTTTTATAATATGGCTTCGGGTATTACGAAGTATGGTGTGAAATCTAATTACTCTCAAAGCCAGAAGATGTCTTATGCCTTACGTCTGAACTATGTATATAATGATAAATATATAGCTTCATTTACTACGCGCTGGGATGGCGCATCCCATCTGGCCAGTGGACATAAATGGGAATCGTTTCCGGCAGGGGCGTTGGCATGGCGTGTTTCGCAGGAGCCCTTCATGGAGTCTACAAAAAAATGGCTGAACAACCTGAAACTTCGCCTAAGCTACGGTATTACCGGTAACTCCGGAGGTATGGGAGCTTATTCTTCGCAGACAGGAGCAGCCACCTATTCTCCGGTATCCATCGATGGGGTGCTGAGTTCAGTAAGCCAACTAGTGTCTCCATACGGAAACCCCTCTATTGGTTGGGAGAAAACCTATCAATGGAACTATGGTGTAGACTTGGGATTTTTCGATGGCCGCATCAATCTGAGTTTCGATTATTACGACTCAAAAACGAAAGACCTTCTGTTTAGCCGTACATTGCCCGTTACCTCGGCCATTACTGCCTGGGGGTCTCCTATGGCAACCTGGCAGAATATAGGTGAAACCAGCAACAAGGGTTATGAGATTCAGTTATCCACAGTCAATATAAAGAGCAGGAACTTCCAGTGGTCTTCATCCATCTCCTACACTCATAATGATGAAAAGATTGTAAACCTGCCCGATGGTGACCTTATTGCCAAAAAGTTATTCGAAGGACATCCCATCAAGACATTCTACGATTTTAAATATGCCGGAATATGGAGCACTGCCGAAGAAGAAGAAGCGGCGAAATATGGATGCCAACCGGGATACGTGAAGATTGAGACAGTGGAGCAGTTCACTACGGATGAGAACGGAAATCTTGTAGGAGATGGCGGCGTACACACTTACAGCAACACGCGCGACCTCCAGATATTGGGCTCGAATGTACCTGACGGCATCTTGGGTGTAAATAATACATTTAAGTACAGAGATTTTGATTTAAGCGTTTTCGCTATGGTGAGATACGGACAGATGATAGACAGCAAAACAATCGGCTGGTATTCCGCCAATGGTAATAACCAACCTAGGGGTACGAACTATTGGACTCCTGAAAACCAGTCGGCTTACTTCCCCCGACCGGGTATTGCCAGTACGACGGGTATAGGTTCGCTGAAGTATATTGACGGTTCTTATGCCAAGATAAAGAATATCACTTTGGGATATACCTTCCCCAAGAAATTATGTAAAACTCTGGGACTTGAGCAGTGCCGGCTTTATGCAACGGCATATAATGTATTTGTACTGCCGTTTAAGAGTGAACTGAAGCACTCGGACCCTGAAAATAACGGTTCTGATACCTTCCCGCTTTACAAAACTTATCTCTTGGGGCTTAATGTATCCTTTTAATTAATAATTCAATAAGAATAGATATGACTACGAAAATAAAAAACTGGCTGACTGTAACAGCAATGGCAGTGACGATAAGCAATGCTTCTTGTACACTTGATGAATATAATCCTTCGGGATACACTATGGATGCACTGTCCGCTTCGGTAGAAGGCTATCAAACCATACTTAATAATGTTTATTTCGGCATGGAAAGAGCGCTCTACGGCTATGGACAGTTTATGCAGATGACCGAGGGCGGAACTGATATCTGGACCTCTCAGAAGAACGGTGATAACCTTTACTTAAAGTATGGTATGGGATCGGACTTTGCTAATAATATGATGGCTAACACGCTGAATTGCTGTTATGACGGTATCTGCTATTGCAACCAGGCAATTGTACAGGCCAATAAAGTTCCTTTCACTACCGAGGAAGAGAAAAACCAGAAAGTGGCGGAAGCTCATTTTATGAGGGCGGTATATTACTATAATCTGGTGGAACAACTGGGTGGCGTGACGTTGCAAATGTCGCCAGTAGAGGATGTGGATTTGCATCCAGGTAAAGATACCCCGCTGGATATCTATGAGAAATGTATCATTCCCGATCTGGAGTTTGCCGTTCAGTGGTTACCGATAGAAGAAAGAACTACCCGTCCGTCCAAGAAGTCGGCGATGGGAATGTTGGCAAGAGCCTGCCTGCAATCCATAGAGTATGACTCTTCTAAAAAGTATGCGCAACGGGCTTTGGAAGTTGCCAAAGAGATGGTGGAAGATTGCAAGGCAGGAGGAGCCGCTTTGGGAGTGTATATGTATGATAATATAGAAGATGTATTTGCAGAAAGCAACAATTTTGAGAATAAAGAAGCCTTATGGAAACACCGCTATGTGGTGGGCGGTGTAAGTAACCAGGCTTGGATCATGAACCAGAATAACGAGCAGTTCTATTGTCCGCTCACAGCCTTTTCAGCCATTGTGTTCAAGACGGATATACATTCCGGTAACAAATATGACGGCTTGTCCGATTATCAGATTTGGGGTAGACGTGCCGGCGGGAGTTTTATGCCTTCAAAGTATCTGATGGATTTATACGTACAGGAAGATGGAACACTGGATCCTCGATATCATGAATTTTTTCAAACGCAATGGACTTGTAACAAAGATAAAGGTCAGTCATGGAGTGAATCACAAGTGAAGCAGTTTGATAAGAATTTGGAGTCTCCTGAAATATCGGAAATGGTGCCTAATGCGACAACCGGTGAGTTGGTGCGGCAGTATACCAAATTTGTATTTGATGAAGAAGCGCTCGAATTTATCCGTCCGGGAGATGACGGATATGCAGAAAAGGTAGCGGTAAAGAAGGACTCAAAAATCCTGTATGTTGACTACAAGGATTTGTATGCTGAGGACAACACGGTGATTATGGATTATCACAGAGATTATGATAATACGGATGTAGTCAGCCCTTGGCTCAGTTTCTATCCGTCGTTGATGAAGCATAACAGCAGCAATTATTATGTTAATAACTTGAGCAAGAAACGTCTTGGAAATCTGAATGCTACCTTTATGATGCGTACTCCTGAGGTTTTCTTAATAGCTGCTGAGGCCGATATCTACGTAAATGGCGGAGCAAATGCGATGCAATACATAAATCAGGTTCGTGAGCGTGCCGGTGCCAAGGCTCTGTCCGGTGCGGCAACAGTAGAAACAGTATTGGATGAACGTGCCAGAGAATTGTGTGGGGAGTATGTACGGTTCTATGATTTGAAGCGTACAGGGAAGTTGACCAGCACCTATCTGAAGTCTACAAATCCTGATGTCGGTCAATACTTTGTAGATGGCAAACATGAGGTAAGACCATTCCCGCAGTCATTCCTGGAGAATCTGGAAGAGGGTGGTGGCTATTACCAGAATCCGGGGTATTAATATATTAAATTCAAAAATAGATAAGAACGTTGAATTGGATGTTCAAGGATTTCATCTGCCTGTGAAGGTAGATGAAATCTTGTGTTATAGCTATATATCGGACGTGTTGCATCTATATATCGGATGTACAGCATCTATATATCGGACATGCAGTATCTATATATCCAACGCCACCCATATATAGATACTAAAAAGAGCAGGCTGAAAGCAGGACATTCTATTTTTTCAGTATGATCACCGTAACCGCCGAAATAATCAATCCGATGCCTAAGGCGATGCTTTGAGTGAAAGGTTCTCCAAAGATGAGAATGCCTACACAGACGGCAGTCACAGGCTCCATGGCTCCCAATACAGAGGTGAGTGTGGAGCCTATGTTTTTAATGGCGCGTACCAGTGCCAGATTAGATATTACGGTCGGTACCAATGCCAGCATCACCAGGTTTCCCAGGGTTATCCGGTCCGGGATGGCCTGTACTCCGACTCCTGTCACTGTCATTCCGGTGAAAAGAAGGATTCCGCCAAAAAGGAAAACATAGAATGTCATTTTCAGCCCCTTCATTTCAAGGGATTTCAGTTGACTGACGGTGACCAGATAGAGCGCGTAGCCCAAAGCAGAGAGCAGAACGATAAAAATACCCAGTAAAGTAACAGTCCCTGTCGTATCTCCATGCGAAAGGAAGAAAACTCCGCTTACCGCTAAAGCGATTGCTGCTATACGCCAAGGGGATTTCTTTTCGCGGAAGAAAATCATCATAATAAGCGTAGTCAGCACCGGATACATGAAATGAATGGTAGTAGCTACTCCGCTTGACATGAACTTATATCCCCAGAACAGAAAAACAGCGGAACAGTCATACAGGAATGCCAGCAGGAGAAGTGGAAGTATCTCTTTCCGGCGGATGCGGAAAGACTGCTTGTCGAGCAACAGTATACAGGCCAGCGCCAGCATGGCAAAGAGGAAACGGTAGAGCAGTATGGACCAGAACTGCATGCCCTGATGCATGGCAGGAATGGTGAATAGCGGAATAAGTCCGAAGCTCGCCGAAGAGAGAAGGCCATATAAGAATCCGTTTACTTTGTTCACGTTAATAAGTGATTAGTGGTTAGTGATGAGTAATTAGCAGTTGCACTAATCACTCATCACTAACCACTAATCACTATTAATCATTTCTTCTTAGGTGCCCGTCTTGCCCAGCCTTCTTCGCTGAAATCGGGTTCTTTATCACGGAACTCCTTGTTGTCGCCTTGAAAGAACTGTCTCCAATCGTCTTTTTTGCCGCGGGCGTCGGTATAGCCACGCTCTTCGCGGCTTGGTTTGCTTTTCTTTTTGTCAGCCGGAGCACTTTCAGATTTACTTCTACTTTTTCTGGGGGCATCGCTACGTTTTCCAGATGCATCACTACGCTTTTCGTCTTTGAAGCTGCGTTTCTTGCCTTCAAATTCCTTCTTGCCGTAGTTGTTGCCCTCACTCTTACGTCTGCCTTTGGGAGCTTCCTTGCCTTCTTCGCCGGCAATTTCTACAGATACCTTTCGGCCGTTCCAGTTCGCACGGTTCAGGGCTTTCACTACATTACCTGCCTCTTTCTCATCTACTTCGAAGAATGAGAAGTTCTTCATCAGGTCAATGCGTCCCAGCTCCACGCGTCCGCGGGTATTACCGTTCAGTAGGCCTATCAGCTCATTTGGGAAGAAGTTATCCATCTTACCCAGATTGATGAACAGTCGGGTGAATCCCGGATCTGCTTTGCGGCTGTTGCGGTTACTGGTGCGTTCGCTGCCGCTTCTGCTGTTGCGTTCACCACGGCTGTCGGTAGGCATTTCTATTTCTTCGCGATTGCGGTAATATTCTGAGAAGCGGTTGAATTCATGAGAAACCATACGCTTGATCAGGTCTTCTTTGCTCAACCAGTCCAGTTTACGGTATATTTCAGGCATGAAATCAGCCATATCTTCCTCATTCACCTTCACCTTTTCCAGGTCATCGATTACTTTCAGCAGCTGTTTCTCGCAAATCTGTTTACCGGTAGGCATTTCACCAACAATAAACTTCTTGCTGATAATCCGTTCGATTTCACGCATTTTACCTTTCTCGCGCAGGTTGATGATGGCGATGGAAGTACCTGTCTTTCCGGCACGTCCTGTACGTCCGCTACGGTGAGTGTAGCTTTCGGTATCGTCCGGCAAGCCATAATTGATGACGTGAGTCAGATCGTCCACATCCAGTCCGCGGGCGGCAACGTCCGTGGCAACCAGGATTTGCAGATTGCGGATACGGAATTTCTGCATGACGGCATCACGTTGTGCCTGGCTTAATTCTCCATGCAGTGAGTCAGCGTTATAGCCGTCCTGCATCAACTTGTCGGCAATCTCCTGCGTTTCTTTTCGTGTACGGCAGAAAATGATACCATATATTTGCGGGTAGTAGTCTACGATGCGTTTCAGGGCAGCGTATTTATCTTTGGCATGAACGGTGAAAACCACATGCTTCACATTGCTTGTGCTTTCATTTTTCCGTCCGATGGTGATTTCTTTGGCGTCACGCAGATACTTCTTTGAAATGCGTGCAATCTCCGGGCTCATAGTGGCGGAGAATAACAGGGTGTTACGTTCTTGCGGTACATCGGCAAGAATGGCGTTGATGCTGTCCGTGAATCCCATGTTCAGCATTTCGTCAGCCTCGTCCATCACTACGTTCTGGATGGTGGTGAGGGATACCGTTTTGCGCTCCATCAGGTCGAGCAAGCGTCCCGGGGTGGCGACAATGATATGTACACCCTGTTTCAGGGCGCGTATCTGGCTGTCTATGGATGAACCACCATATACAGGCAATACCCTCAATCCGGTGATGTATTTGGAATAATCATTCAGATCACCTGCAATCTGCAAGCAAAGTTCGCGTGTAGGGCAAAGTATAAGGGATTGTGGAATCCGGTTCTTTACATTAATTTTCTGGATAAGTGGTAAGCCGAATGCGGCGGTTTTCCCCGTTCCTGTTTGTGCAAGTGCTACAACATCATTATTTTCTCCTAAAAGGTAAGGAATCACTTCCTCTTGTACCGGCATGGGACACTCATATCCCATTTCTTCAATGGCGCGGCGTATCTCCGGCGACAGACCGAGCTCTTCAAAATTCTTCATTAAATCTTTGTATATCTTTATATTCGGGCACAAAGATAGAACAAATTTAGTGATTAGTGATTAGTTATCAGCGATAAAATTGAATAACAGTGCTATTTTTTTATTACTAATCGTTTTTCACTAGCAGAATGCTTTGCAGCTTCTTTATTTCTTCTTTGGTGAGTCCGATAGCTCTTTGCAGATACGTGTCTACATCACCGTACCGACGCTCTATTTCCTCCTTGGCGGCGTTCAGGAAATCTTCCCTTGCCGAATAGATGGTCGTAATGGCCTCTTGCGAGCGTGTGGGCAGGTTGTAGGCATAACTGGAAGCGCTGGGAATGTTGAAGTAATCGTTGCTTAGGCGGTAGTCTTCCATAATGATGTCGCTGTTCACGCCGAGGGAGGCGAGGATCAGTGCCGAAGCAATGCCGGTACGTCCTTTGCCGGAGGAGCAATGGATAACGACAGGGTAATTGGTACTGTTCAGCAAGATATCAAATATCTGGCGATACTCTTTATGATAGTGCATTACCAATTCGCGGTTCATCCGCTCCACCATCCGGTAGACGGTGTCGCTTTTTATTTTCTGTTCCTGAATGCTTTTCAGGATATCTTCCATATCTCCCGTTTTTATAGGGACATGTATTACATTAAATCCTTGTTGCAGTGGGGTGTGACCTTTTAATTCCGATTCTGAGCGCAGATCGATGATGGTCTTGATGCCTATATTCTTCAGTTCCCTGCGTGAGTAGCATTCCAGACTGTCTATCTGTGCAGAACGATAGAGCATGCCCCAACGCACCCTCTTTTTGGTAGGGTATGACGGATACCCACCCATATCACGGAAGTTTTGTATGCCGGGGATATTGACATTGCGGGTAGCAATCTTTACGCGATATTTATCATTGAATACGAGGGTGTAGTAATAACGCTTGGTAGGGTCTGTGGTGACAATCGTCATTCGCTGATCGGAAATGTTTGCTATGGCTACCGGAGAATCCTCGGGGATATTATTCGGATCAGTCGAAGCATATACCTTTACGTTCCCTTTGATGAGAGGGGCTATTTCCCATTTGACGATACTGTTCCCAACGTTATTTTCTTCGCAAACAATGGAAATATGAGGAGCTGTGCCGCTACAAGCCGGTAGCAGCAATACACATGTTAGCAAGTTCAACAGATTTCTATACATAGTTTTTTTGTCTGAGCATATATATGCAAAGATAATGCAAACCGAGAGCAGAATAAAATGAACTTGTTCATTTCTTATGCCGAGGTGCAGCTTATCTTCGCTTTGTTGCAAAGATATGTATTCTGATGACTTTTGTTATTCCAGGGCACAGAGTTTCACAGAGTTTTTTCTCCTTTAACGGGGATTTAGTTAACGGGAGGCAACTGCTTGGCAAATTCCGGTGATATAGAGTTGTTGAAACTCCGGCATACATCTGCCGCAAACTCGATACCGCAACGGATAATCTTGTCCCAGGTGTCCTCGCTTATCTGTCCTAAATCACAGTAACGCACGTCGTACTTCAATAAGCCATAAATAATACCGGCATTAAAGTTATCGCCTGCGCCAATAGTGCTGACTGCTTCCAATGGGGGAATAGGATACTCTTTGGTGATGCTATTCGTGCGTAGTGAGATTTCTTTGGCTCCGGCAGTACAAAGGAAGTTAGGGCAATAAAAACGAATTTTGTCTTTATATACCTTGTCCACTTCTCTTTGATTGTACATATAGAAAAAGTCTTCTATAGATCCGCGCACAATGTCGGCATATTCCAAATTTTCGATGATGGTGGACGTCAGCTTGATAGCCTCGCTTTTGTGCGACGACCGGAAGTTGGGGTCATAGTACACGATTGCTTTCTTCTCGCGTGCCTGTTCCAGCAAATCCAGGACCTTTTCGCGCAGCACCGGATTCAGGGCAAAATAGGAGCCGAAAACCACGATGTCGTCTTCTTCCAGTTTTGGGAAAACCACGTCCAGCCGTTGCTTGGGATAATCTTTGTAGAAGATGTATTCCGCATCACCATTCTCGTTGAGATAGGCCAGTGATACCGGGGATTTTCCATCGGGAAATACGTTGACATAGTCAGTAGACATGCCGCTATCCCGCATGGATTGCAGGATTGTATTACCTACCCGGTCGTTTCCTGTCTCACTGATAAAGCTGACGGGAACGCCTGCCCGTGCCAATGACACGACGCCATTGAATACTGAACCGCCCGGTACGGCAGCTGTCGGCTGGCCGTTGCGGAAAATGATGTCAAGAATCGTTTCTCCTATACCAATTACTTTTCGCATAATTTTCTTGATTTTTCACCCAAATAGCCACCGTGATGGCGTTTGGAGTAGTCTCCAATAGTAAATCCTGTCTGTTTCATGACTTGTACCACAAGGATGTCGCCGATAACGGTCATCACAGTGGTCGAAGTGGTGGGAGTCATACCTAAAGCACAAACTTCCTTTGGTTTTCCTGTGCTGAGGCATACATCGGACTCGTGTGCCAACGGACTATCCGGATTTCCGGTAATAACAATAAACTTGAGGTCTGGGTTCAGATTATGAGCCAATTGTGTAAGTTCAACGATTTCACGCGTCTTACCGGAATTGGAAATCAGCAACAGCAGGTCGTTCTCCTGCAAGATGCCCAAGTCTCCGTGTTGTGCTTCGCTGGGGTGCAGAAATACGGAAGGAATACCTGTGGAACAGAATGTCGTAGCAATGTTCATGGCAATCTGTCCGGCTTTTCCCATACCTGAGGTCACCAGTTTCCCTTTCCGCCGGTGAATCTGTTCCACGATAAGTTCTACCGCACGCTCGTAAGCGTCTGTCACGGGGATGTTCAGTACGGCTTGTGCCTCTTTCTGCAAAAGCTCTTGAATGGATTCAATCATTATACTATTTTTGTTAGTAGTTAGGTTATAGCCTACAAATATCTGCAATTTTCCATAAATGGCAATAAGTTTTATTGTATTTTTGCTTTGCGAAGATAAGGGGACCTCGTCAAATTGCGCTATCTTTGCGCCCTCAATTAGTTTCAAACGTCAGAATGAAGAAGTTAGCACTATTACCCTTGTTGGGACACCATCAATATACTCTTGCCAATGGTTTGCGTATTATTCACCAGCCGTCATTTTCCGATGTGGCTTACTGTGGTTTTGCAGTTGATGCCGGAACCCGTGATGAACTGGAGAATGAACAGGGCATGGCGCATTTTGTGGAACATCTTATTTTTAAGGGTACTCAGAAGCGGAAAGCCTGGCATATACTCAACCGTATGGAGAATGTGGGCGGTGACCTGAATGCTTATACCAACAAGGAGGAAACAGTGATCTACTCTGCTTTTCTTACCGAACATTTCGGCCGTGCGTTCGAGTTACTGGCGGATATTGTCTTTCACTCTACTTTTCCGCAACGTGAGATTGAAAAGGAAACGGAAGTGATTATTGATGAGATCCAATCTTATGAAGACACCCCTTCCGAACTTATTTTCGATGATTTTGAGGATTTAATCTTCCGAGGACATCCGTTGGGACGCAATATCCTGGGGAATCCTGAGCTGCTGAAGACCTTTCACAGCGAAGATGCCGCTGCGTTTACTTCCCGTTTCTATCATCCGGGGAATATGGTGTTCTTTGTGTGGGGAAACCTGTATTTCAAGCAAATCATCCGTTTGGCAGAGAAACTGCTTGCCGATGTTCCGGCGGTGACGGTGGATAACCGTCGTACTCCGCCGTCTCTTTATACGCCCGAAAAACTGGTGGTGCATAAGGATACGCATCAGGCTCATGTGATGATAGGCAGCCGTGGCTATAATGCGTACGATGATAAGCGTACCGCGCTCTATCTATTGAATAATATTCTTGGCGGGCCCGGTATGAACAGTCGCTTGAATGTTTCTCTGCGTGAGCGTCGCGGTCTTGTCTATAATGTAGAGTCTAACCTGACTTCTTATACGGATACCGGGGTTTTCTGCACTTATTTTGGTTGCGATCCCGATGATGTGGATACTTGTATGCGTCTGGTGATGAAAGAGCTTAAAAATCTGCGTGATACAAAGATGACTTCGCTACAACTCGCAGCTGCGAAGAAGCAACTTATCGGACAAATAGGTGTGGCTTCGGATAATAATGAGAACAATGCTCTCGGCATGGCGAAGACTTTCCTGCACTATAATAAGTATGAAAGTTCCGAAGCGGTTTATCAACGTATTGAACAAATTACTCCGGAGATTTTGCTGGAAGTGGCGAATGAGATGTTTGCAGAAGATTATCTGTCGACGTTAATTTATCGCTGATTGTCGTTTACTTAATGGGATAGGGTAATGTTTGTAGCCACAGTTCCATAAACCGGTCATAGACACAATAACCTCTGTCGGATTTGAAAACATATTCCTTATTGATTAATGTTTTAAGCGCCGTGTTTATGCTGCTGCTACCTTTCAAGCCATATTTTTTTATGAAAGCCGAACTGTTGATGGCAGTTACTATTTTTTCTCGTGCGATGGCACGTAATAAAGACGATTGATTCTCGGTTAGCATCCCGTATAACTGTTGGTAAGAGTCTATTTCGGAATGGATAATATCTGATATGCACTCTTCAATCAGTTTTTCATCAATGGTTGGTTGAGGTTGTTCATAAAGTCGGTTCAGGATATATTGCATGTACCAGGTGTGACCTCCGAAGCGCTGATAGATTTGCTGAAATAAGTTTCTCCCCAGTTGTCTACCTCCCTGATTCATCCATTCGTTGGCAAAAAGAAAGTAATCCTCTACGGGGATTGGTTGCAGAGTCATTTTTTCTGTACTCCGATAGAAGGGACGCTTGGTAGAAGTGAAGATTTCATCCATGAGATGTTGTTTGCTGCCGGAAAATATGAAATGTACATGTGGCAGGAACTGTATATAAGAACGTAATAATCCTTCTACGCCTTTTTCCGGATAGTCCGTAATTTGCTGGAACTCATCGATGGCTATGTAGCATTCTTTACCGGAGTGTTCCAGATACTCGAATATTTCCTTCAGAGTGGCTTGCGCTTGCGAAGGTTGAAAATCAAGTGCCGCCTGTGGAGTTCCGTTCAGTGGGTCGGATGAAAATACAATGCGGCAACTTCTGAAGAAACCGGTAAGTGTTGTTAGTGCTTTCTGTGATAGGGTATCTAGTTTTCCGACAACTGTTTGGCCGAAAAGAATGATAAAATCATTCAAGCAAGTCGTGGAAAAGATGTCCATATAAAAGCAGGCAGCTTCCGGGTTTTCCTGATGAATTTGATAAAAAGCGTTTTTGATCAGTCCGGTTTTCCCCATACGGCGCGGACTCATCAAAGTGATGTTCCGTCCGTTCCTTAAGGCGGAAATCAACTTTTGTGTATCCTCTTTCCGATCACAAAAATAATCTGGTCCGGCGTAGCCATAAATCAAAAATGGATTAGTTATTTTGTTCATAAGCAGATGTTTATATGTAGCATAAAAAGTGTAGCACAAAAAGTGCTACACAAATTACGCAATAACTTTCCACATCTGCAAATGTTTCGTATAAATTCTGATTCCTATTTGAATACTTGCTTCATGGGCCTGCCTATCCAAACTTGCGGTTGCTCCAGTCCGAAGATATAGGCTATGGTGGAAGCAACGTCATATTGCATCATGCTTTCTTGAAATTCACCGCTTGTCTTCACATTTTTACCGGAAATGATAAAAGGTGTCTGCATTTCGTTCATGGTTTTGCCGCCATGCCCTTTCTCAATACCGCCGTGGTCGGAAGTGACAATGAAAATGGTTTCTTTCAGGATACCGGCATCTTTTACAGCTTGAATGATGCGGGCAACGTAAGCATTCAGTTCTTTTAGTTTGGCATAATATTCGGAAGTATCATGTCCGGCCTGGTGTCCTACATGATCGGGATTATCGAAACAGACGGCAAGCAGGGTTGGTCTTTTCTCTTTTATGTATGTTTCTGCCATTGTGCACAGAGCTTCGGGATATTTGTTATAATCGGGCGCCTGCTTGTAGTGACTTAATGCGAGGGTGTCTACCAGATATTTAATACCATCCCATTCGTATAGGCAACCGATTTCTGCGTTGGGTTGT
>OLVU01001451.1_pt1 | contig 15506 bp, 5 predicted proteins | sample 1673321 | NCBI WGS metagenome assembly OLVU01 (sample SAMEA3178942, study PRJEB25190) | human gut metagenome | biome: human gut; feature: human-associated habitat; material: faeces | place: Austria | collected 2013 | reverse complement strand
CAACATCGCCTCGCTTTATCCGCCACCGGCGGCGCTTCGGCGACGTTGCCCGCGTCCTCAGTTAGCTTGTTCCACTGCGGCGCGGCTGTTGGTGGCTTGTTCATCGGGGTTTATCAAGTCGTTGCCTTTTCCTTTGTAAGAGTGCATCTTCGTGAGAGCCATTTCCGCTCAAAATGATTAACTTGATATATCTATATTGTAGGGATATGGTGAGTTCGACCATTTAAAAAATCCCCGCCTCAACTCAATAAATCACTGCCGCGGCACCCTGTTACCATACATTATATATATACGCCTTTCGCATAGCGGATATATAAAAGAAACATACCCGAAAAATCATATTTTTGATTCAACAGCGGCATATAGAGCCTTTTATATTTCTTTTGGAGCCATTTAATCGAAAAATCAGCCTTATTTTTCTAAAACATAATGAACTTTTGTGCAACATTACCCACAAAAAATCAAACTATTGTTCTTGTGAACAAATAACGCGGCATTTTTAATCGAAAAATGTAATGAAAATAACGTTTTTCGACACTTTCGATAAAAGTGTATCGGTTATCGCCTATAATTTTCCGTTTTTCTTTTGTGCATAACGCACAAAAATAATTAAAAATATTTAAACTTGTTGACAAGCTGCGGCGCAAAGGGGTATTCTTTACATGAGGGGATAATTATACCCTTTTGCTTTGCATTGCCCGAGCAGAGCAATTATTCTGTCGCCAATGTGTTCCGTCAATTTGCGGGAGACGGGATGCTCAATATATGGTGAAATTTTTAAATGGAGGTGTAATTTTTGAAGAAAATGAAACGCTTGTTGGCAGTCATCCTTGCTTCGCTGCTCATCTTGTCCTCGGCAACCGCCGCGGCGAGCGCGTACAAGTACGATTCTTACAAGGATGGCAAGCTGACAAAGTACGACTTTACCGATTCTGCGGTTCTGACCACAGAGCAGTATGCGTCTATGTTGCTTGACTATGCCGATGAGGCGCTCGCCAAAGCGAACATCACGATGGATCTTTCGATTCTCGGTAAGCTTGATGCGACGTCTATAGACAATGCTCTTTCGAGCGTCTATAAGCTCATCAACAGCAACGGAGCCATTCTTTGGCTTGCCGGCGATCTGAACAGCGTCGATGTTAGCCATATAAAGGACGCACGTCGAAGCAACGGAACCGATGTAGCGGTTATCAACTCGCTCTTCCAGTTCCTTGCGGATAACAACCCGATCATCAAGAAGGTTGTTCTCGGCGGTATCGGTAAGCAGAGACGAGACGGCGGCGTCAGCCTTGGTGTTGCCAACTCGTTCGTCAAGGTCGATCTGAATATCGAAGTCATGCTCAGAGAGCTTCTCTGGGGTCTTGCGTATCCGAATACGGCATACAACAGCAACACGACTGTCGATACGATGCTTCAGACCATCATTCAGAATGCTCTCGCAGGCGTACCGATAATTCCCGAAAGCGTCAGGAATCTCGTTGACCTCAATTCGACAAAGTCAACCTATGACTTCATTGAGGATCTGCTTCAGGCGGCTTATAATGATATGGCTGTCCCGATGCTCAACGAGCAGATTATTCCGTGGCTCGAGATGCAGATTCGCTGCGATGAGACGGGCACTCTTGCCGATCTGTTCAACACCGGTTATCAGGTTCCGACTTATACTGTCCCCGAGGGCAGCACTTTAATCGGCGAACTTAATAACATCGCAGGACAGATTGTCAACGGACTTCTGAAGGGATACACCGGCTGGGTAGACGGAGACAACTCCAAGCTCACCGACAACGTAGTCTCGGTTGCGAGATTTGTTCTCAAGAAGACCGGCGGTTACTTCTTCCCGGATTGGCAGAAGCATATCGCAACACCGGAAGAGATCGATGCTATGAGCAAGGAGGAGCTTATTGCTTACATTGCTCGCTCGGTCATTAACGGCTCAGTCGGCTATATGTACATCCCCGAGGATGTTACGACTGTTGTCGGAGTTACATGGGAGGCTGTCAAGCAGCTCATGGCTCAGTTCCTTCCCGAAAGAGATTACAGCAATTATCCCAAGACTATTGACGGTATTCTTGATATGCTTGCGGATTACATTGCTTACAATGTCAACCCCGGTATCGACCTTAATGCGGGCAGCCTCAAAAAGGCGCTCAATTACGGTTCCGGATTCGAGAGCATGTTGACTACTGCCGTTCAGTGGCTTAAAGCTGACCCGCAGTTCTACACAGGTCTCCTTCCCGACACGACGGTTGATACCTCTAACGGATGGAAAGCACTCGATGATATCATCTTCAAGCTGTTAGACAAAACACTTCTTCCCGCAAAATTTGCTGACAGCGGCAGTGAGACCATCTTAAAGGATGTCGTTTATTCTGTCCTTAACGGACTGATTATGAACCAGGATCTGACCTGCCTTACCGACCTCTTCGAGAGAAATCAGAACGGCGCATTCGCCAAGCAGACTGTCAAGAAGAGCATCGTAAGACTTGTCACAGACATCCTCAACGCGATTATCCCCGGAACGATTACGACGAAGTACTATGACTCGCTCGACGCCATAGTGAAGAACAAAGAGCTTGCCAACATCGTTGAGAACCTTATCAGCTCTCTTAACGGCAACAAGGGCAAACTCGTTCCGCCTATCGTCAATATCGTGTCCCAGGTAATGGGTCTGGCGGATAAATCCAAGTTCGGCCAGATGAGGTTTACCGGTCCGACCAGAGCAAAAGACGCTTACACCGTTACGATCTACAACGGATCTAAGGGTATAAACAGAGGCTACACTGACAAGAACGGCAACTTCACTCAGGACGCTCTCTATAAGTATAGAATCGACAGCGTTTCGGCAACTGCCTATAATATGGCGGGCAATGGAACCAATGTCGGCGTCTCCGGAGTCAGCAAGGGCGATATAATCAACGGCGGATTCGCTAAGGATCTCACCGTGTCCAAGCCCGGTGTAACGGATACCACCGTCGTCCTCACGGTCGGCTACTTTATCCTCACCGAGAGCGGCGAATCGCTCACAGGTACTACTCCGCTTTACGCTTCGTACTATACTTACTTCTGCTCGGATACCGAGGACGACAGCAATCCTAAGGATGAGAAGCCTTCGAACAAAACCAGCTATAACAGGCATTATCTTATGTATCCGCGCGCCGGCTTTATCGGCTCGAGCGATTCTATCGATGCCATCAGCAAGGTATATGTCAGAGTCAGAAGAGAGAAGAACACCCTTAACGGCAAAGACTCTGTAGTTAGACAGAATGCCTCGACCTTTAAAAACGGCTCCGGAGCGTATTTCGCGGACGAAATGTTCGTTGTTGATACGCAGAACGAGGACATGACCTCGAGAGAGAACCTTTGGAAGGCCAAGCCCGGCATCACAAGAGCAGATGTCCCGGACGGCAAGTATGTCATTAAGTTCTCTGTGTTTGGTCAGCATACCCGCGGAAGCAGCGGTAATGACACCACTTGGGAATGGGATACTCCGGTCTTTGTCTACAACGACTATGATCTTCCCGCGAAGTACAGCCAGTATTCCGGCGAGCAGCGTCAGCGTGCTAACTACAGCGCGGATGCGGACGCAGAGTGGGCAGAGTATCAGGCAGCTCTTATACAGGCGGCCAACTACACTCTCAGACCCAAGCTCCTCGGCAACTTCAACAATGCCTCTTATATCGCAGCTTATCAGACGATCTCCACGAGATTGACCGCAGCTGCCGAGGCTCTTGATGCAAAACTGGTTGCGGCTTCCGTTGATTCGCTCAAGACCGCCGTTGAGGCAGTCCAGGGCGCACCCAATCCGGAAGGCTCCGTCTACTGGGATCAGGGATATAACTTCTTCGGTTACGATGATTTTAATTCCGTCTCCTGGAACGGCTGGAAGGATGCCAGAAACCGCGCGATGAATCTCTATAACTCGACCAAGGCTCCCGAGGAGCCGGTTGCTCCCGAGCATCCCGGCGAGGGCGCCAACGAGTGCCAGCTTGCTACTTATAATAAGAAGTATGCAGATTGGCAGAAGGCTCATGCAGCGTGGGAGACCGCGATTGCTACGTGGAAAGCACCCACTATATCCTCCGTCGATGTTGCTTATGCAGAGCAGCAGATAGCGCTTTGGGGTCCCAGACTCATAAAGCTTGACGCTGTTAAGACGCATCTCGACGCGGCTATAGCAATGTGCACCATCAACCCCGCCGATGCTTCCAAGTATGACGCGGAGAGATGGGAAGCATACTCGCAGGCATTTGCCTACGCGCAGAATGTTTCCACTTCGTTCAATGCCTCCACGACCATGCGCACGCAGGTCAGAGAGACAATGAACAACCTTATCTACAACTGGAAGCGCCTTATCGCAGCCGAAGTAACGACCGTTACCTTCACCTTCACCGTGAACGGCGAAGTCCATGCGGTTCTTACCGGCAACCAGGGCGATCCCGTTGATACCAGCACGATTGCAGCGCCCGACGCACCTGTCGGAATGCACTTCGTCGGCTGGGGCAATGTACCCGCAACGTTTGACACCGACGCTACCTTCGAGGCAGTGTTTGCAAACAACACGGATACAAAGTATACTGTAAATGTTTATAATATGGACACCACCGGCGCTTATCCGTCAGCTCCCGACAGCACCTATCAGGGTGCCGGCGAGACCGGTTCGACCGCCGACATAACCGCCGAGGCAGCTCCCGCAGAGGGCTTCTCGCTCGATTCCGCGAAGAGCGTCCTTACCGGCACTATCGCCGCTGACGGTTCTCTTGTCCTCAGCATTTACTATTCGCGTAACCAGTACACCGTAACATATGCTAATACGGACCTCGCGCCCGATACATATTATTACGGAGCTACTGTTGTTGCCCGCACTCCCGAAAAGGCCGGACATACGTTCCTCGGCTGGGAGGAGGAAGTTCCCGCCACCATGCCCGCGAACAATGTTGTTCTTACGGCTAAGTGGGATGAGCTTCCCGCAAACTACGACGAGTACAATATAGCTGTCGAAGCCGCCAACGCCAAGAAGGCAGAGGCCGACTACGACAAGAAGTACACTGCCGACACCAGGGCTGCCCTTGACACCGCACTTAATGAGGATGTCTCCGGCAAGAAGCTCAGCGAGCAGGGCGTTGTTGACGCTCAGACAGCGAAGATAAACGCCGCTGTTGCGGGTCTTAAACTCATGACCTACAACGCAGAGTTCTATGTCGACAATGAGCTTTATCGTACCGTCGCCACAGAGGTTGGCGCTCAGATCGTCGCCCCCGAAGCTCCCACCAAGGCAGGCTACACCTTCACAGGTTGGAACCCCGAAGTCGGAGTCATGGGTGTCGAGGATGTTAGATTTGACGCTAAGTTCTCGGCAGGCACCGTCGGCTACAAGGTTGAGACCTATGTCATGGGTCTTGACGGTAACTACGGCGACGCTGCTATCGAGGATAAGTCTGCTACTACCGGCGAGACTGTTTCCGTAACCCCCGAGATCCGCGAGGGCTTCACGGTTGCTGACAACAGTGTCCTTTCCGGCACAGTCCTTGCGGACGGCAGCCTTGTTCTTAAGGTCTACTACAGCCGTAACCAGTACAAGCTTACTGTTGACGGAGTAGAGTCCATGGTTTACTATGGCGCATCTCTTGTGTTTGCCGATCCCATAAAGGAGAATGAGATCTTTGACGGTTGGGATCCTGCGCTTCCCGAGACCATGCCCGCACACGACGTAACAGTCGTTTCGACATGGATTAAGGCCGACGCAGACTACACAGAGTACAAAGCGGCCAGAGCTCACGCGGAAGGAATAGTCAACGATTCCGAATATGCGTATGAGGCAACCTATACGGCAGAGTCGAGAGCGGCTCTCGATGCAGCTCTTGCCATAGTTGTTCCCGAGGGTCTGAAGTACGACGAGCAGCATATAATCGATGCAGCCGAAAAGGCTATCGAAGATGCAGTGCTCGGTCTTGAACTCATGAGATACAAGGTCACCTACCTCTACGATGACGGTTCCGTCTTCGCTGAGTTCGACGGTGATAAGGGCGGCTTAGTCAGCTACCAGGTTCCTGTTCCCTCAGAGAACCCGACTAAGGAAGGCTATGTCTTCACCGGCTGGGATCATGAGATTCCCGCAAACATGCCCGCACACGAGCTGACCTTCACGGCTCAGTTCACCGCAGGCGAAGTCACGTACAAGGTTGAGACCTATGTCATGGGTCTTGACGGTGAGTACGGCGCTGCCGAAAGTATGACTGTTCCCGCAACCACGGGCGAAGAGGTATCTCTTATTCCCGAAGGCCGCAACGGCTTCACGGTTGCTGATAACAGCGTTCTTTCCGGCACAGTCGCAGCTGACAGCAGCCTTGTTCTCAAGGTTTACTACAGCCGTAACCAGTATAAGCTTACTGTTGACGGCGTAGAGTCCGATGTTTACTTCGGCGCAGCTCTTGAGATTGCCGATCCGGCTCCCAGAGAGGGCTACACCTTCACCGGCTGGAATGTTGAGATTCCCGCCACCATGCCCGCAGAGAACCTGACCCTCGTTTCCCAGTGGAGCGAGAACGATGCCGACTACACCGCCTACAACGCGGCAGTCGCAGCGGCTCAGGCTAAGCAGGCAGAAGAGAACTACGACAAGAAGTACACCGCCGAGACCAGAGCTGCTCTTGCAGCAGTCCTCGCAGAGGATGTCTCCGGTAAGAAGTACTCCGAGCAGGGCATTGTTGACGCAGCCACCCAGGCTATCAATGATGCAGTCGCAGCTCTCGAGCTTGAGACCTACACCGCTACCTTCTATGTAAACGGCGAAGTTCATGCAACCGTTACCGCGAAGGTCGGCGAGCAGATCGCAGCTCCCGCAGATCCGATTGTCGACGGTTACAACTTCACCGGTTGGGATCCCGAGGTCGGAACTATGGGCATCGAGAATGTTAGCTTCAACGCTATCCTTGTTGCCAACGATTCGTCCATCATCTCCGTCACTCCTGAGTCCCCGAACTACGGCGGCATGCACCAGTATGCAATCAAGGTCAAGGGCGAGCCTCAGAAGATCAGAATAGTCGATGCATTCGGCAATACCCGCACGTTTGACAGAAACACCTCCATGACAAGCGATGCCAATGCTCTCGGTATTCTGAAGATAGAGAAGACTGACGACGGCGAAATCTGGACCATCAATGTCAACATTCCCGAGGGCAGATATGTTGCCTTCGCGAAGTTCGGCAAGGATTGGGAAGAGAACGGCCATAACTTCTCTGTCAGATTCGACGTTAAACCCGAAGAGCCGACTCCGGACGGCGTTCTTGAAGTAACCTACAACACCCCGAATTACGGCGGCAAGCAGGAGTACACCTTCAAGGTCTCCGGTAAGGCTGATAAGATTCAGGTTGTCTGCGCAGACGGCGGAACGACAACTCTTTCGAGACTTGATCCCAGAGTTACCGTCAAGTCCTATGACGCAGAGGGCATCGAGGTCTATTCGAACAGCACCAACCTCGCTTATGAGATTTGGACTGTCAATCTTGACATCCCCGCAGGCAGACACATTGCTAAGGCGAAGTATGGCAGATCTTGGACTGCCGGCACTGAGTTTGATGTAATTATCGACGCGAAGCCCGTATCGGCTGTCAGCGTTACCGAGGTTAAGACCTCTGCTGATTCCGTCGAAGTTACCGTCAACGGCACTGCCACTAAGATCAAGATCGCTGACGCTTCCGGCGCCACCAGAACCTATGACAGAGATCATGCCGATGTCTCCATCGCCCCCGACGGCGACGGCGAGATCTGGACAATCAATGCCAAGCTTCGTGCAGGCGAGTACACCGCAACCGCGAAGTACATCGCTAACGACAGACAGGTCTGGGATACCACCGACTTTGCTTTCACAGTCTAAGGCTGCGAACGAAAACTGAAAATCCTGCTTTAAACGGCAGGTAAGAAGGGGAGTCGCTCTCGGGCGGCTCCCCCGATTTTTTTGCCTTCAAAGTTCACTTGAACTATTTGATAAAATGTGATACAATGATTGCAGAACAAGTATAATTTTCAGGTTGGTGAACTTTTATGACTCAGAATATCTCAAAACATACCCTTCAGAGACTTCCGATGTATCTGAGCTATATCAAGGGACTTCCCGAGGATGCTCCGAAAAACATATCTGCCACGACCATCGCCGAAGCGCTCCAGCTTAATGATGTCCAGGTGCGTAAGGACCTCGCGAGCGTCAGCTCGTCCGGCAAGCCGAAGGTCGGCTACAATGTCAAGGATCTTATCGCGGAGCTTGAGGCTTTTCTCGGCTATAACGATATCGACAACGCCGTTATAGTCGGCGCAGGCAGCCTCGGCAAGGCTCTGCTCAATTACAGCGGCTTCAAGGCCTACGGCCTCAATATAATCGCAGCGTTCGATCTCTGCGAAGAACCCACCGAGTTCCAGGGCAAGACGGTCTTCCCGATAGCCCAGCTCGAGAGCTTCTGCCGCAAGGTGAACATACATATAGGCATAATCACCGTTCCCGCGTCGAGCGCGCAGGAGATATGCGACCTGCTCGTGAACAGCGGCATCCGCGCCATTTGGAACTTTGCTCCGGTGCACCTTGTTGTGCCCGACGGTATACTTGTCCAGAATGAGAACATGGCGTCGTCGCTCGCCCTGCTCTCAAACCACCTGCGCGAGCAGATGAAGAAGTAAAAAAGCAAAAATAAAACCAATCGGCTGCCGAGGAAAACCCGACAGCCGATTTTCTTATATCCCGCAGAAGCCATGCGGTTGTGTTGAGAGCTTGAAAAAGAAATGTGCAATTTTGGAGTTGCAGAGTACACAACCGACCGATTATGGCTCCCCCTGTAGGGGAGCCGGCTCGGCGAAGCGAGACTGAGGGGGCATTGCGCAGATTTACCCTTTGCATAGACTGTTTTGTTTCTCGATGTCCCCCTTTGTAGGGTGCGGCGACTCGACGCACCGCTGCCGCCGCAGGCGGCACAGGGGGCAAGTCTCAAGCAGAGAGCGTATTACAAGACACGGGCGAAATGAATGGATTTTCGGTGACGCTAACGCGTCAAAGGCTCGTCGAGTCGCCGACCCCTACAAAGCAAAGCTTTCCGCAATCCCCTTGTAGAGGCGAACTTAGCTCGCCTGCTGCAGTCACTGCATACACCGTAGGCAGATATCATCCGCCCTCTGCATGATTCTGCTAATTTTAAATATAAAAATGTTTGACTGACGGCGGTTTTATCCCCACAACCCCTATCAATTACGCGCCGACTCCCAACTAAAAAATCCTACCCACAAAAACTGTGAGTAGGATTCAATGCTTTATAAATGCTTGTTTGTTACTTTATCGGGATGATAACGAAGCTGTACGAGAGCTCCTTGCGGCCGTCTATCGCGTATTTGGGGAGCACGTCCGGGCCGCAGCTGCCTGTGCCGGTGCCTCTGAGGAAGCCGTCGATGTCAATGACCGTCGTGTGCTCGGAGTGGAGGTCGTCGTAGTGCATCGAGCGCTGCATGAGCGCCTGAGTGAAGTGTCTTGCCGTGAAGCTGAGATCCCTGTCGGGGTTGCAAATCATCATTCCGACACCGTCCGCGTCCGTGATGCTGAGTCTGCGAACGCCCGTGCGCACGCCGTAATCCTGCGGCTTGATGTAGAACTCGTCCATGCCGTCGACCGTGGTGTTGTATACGCCGAATGTCGTATGCTCTCGGAAATCGCTCATGTTCTCGTAGGGGCCGTAGCCGAGATATTCTATGTTCTCGAAGCTCTCCGGCATCTCGAGCACGAGCCCGAAGCGCGGCAGAGCGGCGGCGGCTTTCTTCTGAGCCTTCGCGTTGAATACCGTCTCGACCTTTATGCAGCCTGCGGCGTCAACAGTGTATTCAATGCCGACCTTTGCAACAACGCCCTTTTTGGAGCGGAGATTGAAATCGACCGTGAACTTCGCGGTGCGCTTTGAACATGAGAAGTCGGTTGAGCGCGGAATAACCGTTATGTCGTCATATCCGGCCTTCTTCCACTGCTCGATGATAACCCTGTCGTTGTCGAGCATCGCACGGAAAATGTTCGGGATAAAGCCCTTATGCGCGACGGGGGATTGGTTCATGAGCTCTTTTTCGCCGAGCTTGTATGACGCTATTTCGCCGGTTTTCAGGTCGAACTTCACAGACCCGCCGTAGAAATAGACCTTCACGGTATCTCTGCCCTCTCTGCATTTAAACACGCTGCCTACGGGCAGAGGAACCTTCTTGTTCGTTTTCTTTATTACGACCTGCTCGCGTGCGATGAATTTATCGCCGTCGAGATATTCAAAGTTCATGCGGCAGTCGCATCCGTCGGGTATAGTGTCCTTGAAAGTGACTTTTTTGCTCTCGCAGGGCTCAATATCAAGCGAGAAGCGCTCTTTCTTGTCGCTTTCAATGCCGTCAACCGTCATAGAGCGGACAACTGTGATATAGCCCGAGCTGCGGAAACGGTTGGTGTTCGTGAAAACAAAGCTTCCGTCGCGGTTGAGCTTCGCTCTGAGAGGACGGTAGACCGCCTGCATCTCGAGAGCGCCGCTTGAGGGCGTGCGGTCGGGATGAACAAGACCGTCGACGCAGAAGTTTCCGTCGTGCTTTTTCTCGCCGTGGTCGCCGCCGTAGGTGTATCTATAAGGGCCGTCGGCGTGATATACCGCGTGATCCGCCCATTCCCAGATGCAGCCGCCCATGAGGTTGTCGTATTTATAGAAGCTGTCCCAATATTCCTCCATCGCGCCCGGGCCTACGCCCATCGCGTGAACATATTCGCAGAGGAAATAGGGCTTTGTCTTGTACCATGCGCCCTTATGCGTGCCCTTGCCGACATTTTCAACCTGCTCGTGCGGCGGATACATATCGGAAACCACGTCGTAAGCCTTGCGCTTTGTATGTATGACTCCCTCGTAGTGGGTGGGTATTTCGGGGCACATTTCATGCATATAGTCATAGCAGACGTCCTGGCAGGCGTAGCCGCCCGCCTCGTTGCCCAGCGACCACATGGTGATGCACGGATGACTCCTGTCACGCATATACATTCTCTTGACCCTGTCAAGGTAGCGCGGAGCCCATTTGAGGTCGTTGCTGATTTTGTTCATGTCGTTGTGCGGAGCGAAGCACGCGCCGTGAGTCTCGATATCCGCCTCGTCGATTATGTAGAGACCGTATATGTCGGCGAGCGCTATTAAGTGCGGGTCGGGGGGATAGTGCGAGGTGCGCACGGCATTGCCGTTAAACTCTTTTATGAGAAGGACATCCTTTTCGTAGTCGTCGAAGGTCATAACATAGCCGGTTTTGCCGTTTGTGTCGTGATGGTTGACGCCCTTGAACTTGATAACCTGTCCGTTGAATGTAAAGGTGTTGCCCTTTATAGCCACTGTTTTGAAGCCCGTAAGGTTTCGTAGCGTCATGAGCTCCTCGCCGTTTCTGTACAGTGATATATAAGCGTTATAGACTGTCGGAACCTCCGCGTTCCACTCTGTGACATCGAGGTCGGTGAAGGTCATATATGTAAGGCGTTCTGCCTTTACAGTCTCGCCCGCAATAACCTTGCCGTCCTTCTCGAGCGAGAAGCCGACCTCGCAGCCGTTGAGCTTGCCCTCGAGCGTAACTTCGACATCCACCGTCCATTTTCCGTCCGCCTTGCGCGGGCGAATGAAGTAGTCGTTGACATATACCGCAGGAAGCCTGTAGAGAAGCACGTCGCGGAAAATTCCGTTTTCGCGGAACATATCCTGGCACTCAAGATACGTGCCGGTGCACCATTTGTGAACGACCGCAAGCAGCTCGTTTGTGCCCTCGTATATGAATTCCGAGATGTCGAACTCCGCCGTATTGTGCGCGCCCTCGCTGTAGCCGACGTACATTCCGTTGACATAGAGGTCAATGCACGGGACAACGCCGAGGAAGCTCAAAATATGAACGTCGTCGGAATTTGTGACCTCAAAGCTCTTGCGGTAGATTCCGGCGGACATATGCTCGGGCAGGTTAGGATTGGGCAGGTCGAATTCATAGGGGCAGTTGAGATATACCGGCGGCTCGTAGCCGGTACGCTGCCAGGTCGAGGGAACCTGTATTTTGTCAAACTCAACGCTCTGCGCGTTCAAAACCTCGGGAATGAGCGAGATGTCGCTGTAATATTTGAAATCCCACTCGCCGGAGAGTACCTCGACAAGATCGGAATCGGTGCGCTCGTGTTTAATATCGACGGCGCTCAGCTTTTCCTTTTTTGAATACGGTATAAAATATGCTCGTGCCGCGCACTTGTTGTCCTCAATTACCTTGAAGTCGCGGTAATTTGTTGTATTCAGCTTATACTCCATTCCAAGAGTCCTCCTCAAAAAAGCACAATGATGCAAATTATAAGCATAGATATATTAGCATATTTTCCCTCAATCTTCAATCCACAGGCGAATTTGTTCATAATTTTTTTTAAATGTCCTACCAATTTTGACCATTTTGTGGTATTATAGTTCTGCTGACAGAAGATAATTTTTGTGAAAGGGCTGCGCAATGAGCAAACAGTATTCGGTACCTTTTGATAAAGTAAACATAACGGGCGGCTTCTGGAAAGACCGCATTGCTTTAAACGAGTCTGTGACGCTCGACAGCGTGCGCCGCAGGTTTGAGGACACGGGGAGATTTTCGGCTCTCGGCTGCAACTGGAAGCAGGGAGAGCCCGATCGCCCGCATTTTTTCTATGACTCCGATGCCGCGAAGTGGATGGAGGCTGCGGCATATGTGCTCTCAAAGCATAGTGACGCCGAACTCGAAAGCTATGTCGAGGAGCTGATTGACCGCATCGAGAGGAACATGACTCCCGACGGATATTTTAACGTCTGGTACACTGTGGTCGAGCCCGGCAAGCGCTTTACCGACCGCGATCATCACGAGCTCTACTGCGCGGGGCATCTCATCGAAGCGGCAGTAGCCTACTATGAGGCGACGGGCAAGCGCAGATTCCTCGACCTTATGCGCCGCTATGCCGAGCTTATCGAAACAGTTTTTTGCAGGGAGGATTCCGCGGCATTTACTACCCCGGGTCATCCCGAGATAGAGCTCGCTCTTGTGCGTCTGTACCGCTGCACGGGCGAAAAGCGTTGGCTCGACCTAAGCCGCTTCTTTGTGGATAAGCGCGGCAACAACGAAAAGGACAGGGGACAGGCGAGCGGCTTTGCCTCCGAGGACTATCTTCAGGATATGATACCCCTGCGCGAGCAGACGCAGGCCACCGGACACAGCGTCAGAGCCTGTTATATCTACAGCGCCATGGCGGATATTGCCTATGAGTGCGGCGACAGAGAGCTGCTTGCCGCTGCGAACAGTATATTTAAGAATATAACGGAGCACCGTATGTATATCACGGGCGGCATCGGCTCGACCCGCGTCGGCGAGGCGTTCACGGTTGACGGCGATTTGCCGAACGAGACCGCCTATGCAGAGACCTGCGCCGCCGTTTCCTTGGCGATGTTTGCACAACGTATGTCGCTGACCGCAGTCGATTCCCGCTATGCCGATACGGTGGAGCGGGTAATATATAACGGCTTTCTCTCCGGCGTATCGCTCGACGGAAAGAGCTTCTTCTATGAAAATCCGCTCTCGATAGACCTTTCAAAGCGGAATATAAAATACTGGCGCGGCGAGGAAGTCCGCCTGCCCATAACGCAGCGCGTCGAGGTGTTTGACTGCTCCTGCTGCCCGCCGAATGTCGCCCGCTTTGTCGAGAGTATCGGAAAGTATATATATTCGTATGACGGCGACACGGTCTATGTCCATCAGTTTATGCAGAGCGATACCGATATTGATATGAACGGCGGGACGGTGCATATCTCTCAAATAACGGACTATCCGTCCGACGGCGGAGTGACCGTTTGCGTCGGCGGCGCACCCGTGAAGCTCGCTGTCAGAATACCTTCGTGGTGCCGCGATTTCTCTGTCGAAGCGAAGCTCGCCGAAAATCTCGGTACAAGCGGCGGTTATATGCTTTTTGACTGCCGTGACGGCGCAAAAATCGAGCTTTATTTCGATATGTCCCCGATTATCGTCTCCGCCGACCCCTCCGTGCATGAGGATTCCGGCAAGGTCGCAGTTATGCGCGGTCCGGTCGTCTACTGCGCCGAGGGTGTGGACAACGGCGACATATTCTCGCTCTCCCTCTCCTCCGAGCTCAACGCCGAGCCCGTCGATTTGGGCTTCGGTATACCGGCTCTCGATGTTGACGGGACAAGAATCTCGGGCTCGGGTGCGCTCTATGCGCCCGCCGATAAGATGAAGCATGAGCCGACACGCATCAGACTCATTCCGTATTTCGCCTTTGCAAACCGCGGCGAGAGCGATATGCAGGTCTGGATGAGCATAAGATGATACATTAATAATAAAATAAATAAAGTCGTAAAGGAGAAATATTATGCAGCAGCTTGATATCAAGAGCTTCGATTCAACCCCGATACACTGCTACCTCTGGGACGATGTGGAAAGCCCCAAGGGTGTTGTGCAGATTTCGCACGGAATGTGCGAGTATGCCGGCAGATATCACGAAGTGGCGCAGATGTTCAATGAGCACGGCTATATAGTCTTTGCCGACGACCACCGTGCCCACGGAAACACCGAGACCGACGAGAACCGCGGCAGACATCCGGGCGATATCGAGAGAAAGACCGTCAAGGATCTTGTGTTCTTCTACAATTGGCTCAAGGAGCGCTATCATCTTCCGCAGGTGCTCATGGGTCACAGCTACGGCAGTTTTTTGGCGCAGGATTTCCTCCAGCAGGGGACGGACGTCAAGGCCGTCGCGCTCTGCGGAACCGCCGATATGAACGGCGCGCAGGCTGCACTCGCTCTGCTCTGGCCGCTTGAGCTGTTCGCCAAGGATTGGCGCCCGAAGTTCGTTAATCCCGTGAGCGATATGATTTTTGACGCGCGCTATAAGGGCGAAAAAGGTCCGAGCCAGTGGGTGACGAGCGACGTGGAGCGCCGACAGGTGTTCATTGACGACCCCATGGCGGGAATAGATATCAGCGTCAACTTCGATTGGAATATGATAAAGGCGTTCGGCAGGATATATAAAAAAGAAAATATCGCAAAGATCAGCCCCAATGTCCGCATCGGCATTTTCAGCGGCGATATGGATCCGATAGGAGGCACGAAGTCGTCAAAGGCGAAGAAGCTTCTTCGGCGCTATCGCAAGGCGGGACTCAACGCAGAGATACATATATATAAAGACGCCCGTCACGAGCTGCACAACGAGAAGTGCCGCGACGAATATTTCCGCGACATTGTCGGATTTTTTGACAGCGCAATAAGCGCAGCGGAGCCGGCAGCCGTCTGAGTTTGTTATATATCAAGGCCTGTGCGGATCTTAATTCCGCGCAGGCTTTTTTGACTCTCCGCACGGTCAAATAAAATGAAGAAAATCTGAAAAAAATTGAATTTTACTGTTGACAAGTGCGGCCGGTTGTGTTATTATAGTCGAGCACTTGAGAGACGGGTCGGCGCGGCAGCGCGGGAACGTTGGAAAA
>OLVU01001447.1_pt1 | contig 15533 bp, 10 predicted proteins | sample 1673321 | NCBI WGS metagenome assembly OLVU01 (sample SAMEA3178942, study PRJEB25190) | human gut metagenome | biome: human gut; feature: human-associated habitat; material: faeces | place: Austria | collected 2013 | reverse complement strand
TTGAACTCCTTGCCGCAGCCGATGGGCCAGTTCATGGGGTAGGTCTTGATGCCCAGGATCTCCTCGATGTTTTCCATCAGCTCAAAGGGATCGCGGGCTTCGCGGTCCATCTTGTTGATGAAGGTGAAGATGGGGATGTGACGCAGGGTGCAGACCTTGAACAGCTTGATGGTCTGGGCCTCAACGCCCTTTGCCGCATCGATGACCATGACAGCGGAGTCCGCTGCCATCAGGGTGCGGTAGGTATCCTCCGAGAAGTCCTGATGGCCCGGGGTATCCAAAATGTTCACGCACTTGCCTGCATAGTTGAACTGCAGGACAGAGGAAGTGACAGAAATACCGCGCTGCTTTTCGATGTCCATCCAGTCGGACACAGCGTGCTTGGCGCTCTGCTTGCCCTTGACGGAACCGGCCTGATTGATGGCTCCACCGTACAGCAGCAGCTTTTCGGTCAGGGTCGTTTTGCCGGCATCGGGGTGGCTGATGATCGCAAACGTCCGGCGGCGCTCGATCTCTTCACGATTTGTCATATATTGATTTCTCCTGAATCAGAATGGCTCTTTATTCGGTCAATCTCACGTTACATTGGTGATTCTCCGTAAACTGGCTTGCCCTCTCAGTCTGCTTCGCAGCCAGTTCTCCCAAAGGGAGAGCCGGTTGCTGCTCCAGGTACAGGCCCTGCAGATCTGCAGCGCTTCTCCTTCCAGATGCGTTGGCTCCCCCTTCGGGGGAGCTGGCAAAGCCGACAGGCTTTGACTGAGAGGGCAAGGATGCCAAAATTACACACAATTTATATTTTACCAGCAATTCCACCTAGATGCAAGAGTTTTTGTTATTTTTTCAGGAGGAAGCAGGGCAAGGGGGCGGTATCGGCCCAATTGGCGAAACCGCAGACAAGGGCGGTGCACTGTTTCAGGGGCCGGGAGCGCATCCACTGTAGGATCTCGGTCTTTTCGTCGGAGCCGATGACCTTGCCGCTGTACAGGATGGCGCTGAGCACCCCGCCGGGCCGCAGGGCCTCGAGGGCAGCTTCCAGCGCCGGGATGCTGCTTTGGGCGTGGGAGAATACCCCGTGGTCGGCACCGGGCAGCCAGCCGAAGTTGAACATCACGGCATCGACGGTGCCGGGCCGTACATATTGTAAGAGGTTGGCGTGGCTGTCGCAGTGAAGCTCTGCCGCAAGGCCCTTCCGTGCAAGGTTCTGCCGGGTGGAGGCAATGGCTTCGGGCTGGATGTCAAAGCCCAGCACCCGGCCCCCTTCGCCCACAAGGCGGCAGAGAAAAGCCGTATCGCCCCCGTTGCCGCAGGTGGCATCGATGCAGAGCCTGGGGTCAGCCAGCCGCGCGGCGAGGAAGTCCTGCACAAGCTTCACAGCCGTCAGGTCGGGGGTGCGGCGGCGGCACAGGCCGCTGCCCTCTGCCGCAAAGCCGAACTTTGCCCAGAAGGCCAGCTCCCCCGTATCGGCAGGCAGAGGAGCCGTGAACACCGTGGCGCTCTCTTTGTCATAGCCGCCCAGGCTGCGCAATACCTCTTTTAACAGGTAGGAGCCGTAGCCCTTGCGCCGCCATTCCGGCACAATGGTCAGGGCAGTGATGTCCGCGCCCCGCTCCGTGGGCCGGGCCTGGCAGGTGCCAATGATGGTTTTCTCTTTATACAGGGCATAACCGCCCTGGGTCTTTTCCAGTTTCATAATTTGCTCCCTTCGTGAGCTTGCCCTCTCAGTCGCGGGCGCTGCCGCGACAGCTCCCCTAGTAGGGGAGCCCTTGGCAGAAGATTCGTTTTTTCGCAATAATCGCTGACGCTCCAAAACCAATACCTGCCGCAGGGCAAACAGGAGCGAAGCGCCGACCCACGAAAACGCGACGGTATGCCAAGGCCTCTCCTACTAGGAGAGGTGGCATCGAGCAAAGCGAAGATGACGGAGAGGTTTCGCAACGCTGCCGGCTTCTGCGCTGCACCCTTAAAATACCAAGCCCCCGCGCCGCTGTCAAGGCTTCCCGCTGCGACCTTATTTCACATATTCTTCACCCGGTCAGCGATTCCTTTTCACAATTACCGGATACAATAGAAACAGTTCCAAGGAGGTGCGGCAGAAGCGCCCCCTCCGAACCATTCCCTTTGAGAAAGGAAGTAACCAGTATGGATAACGAGAACAAGTGGGAATACGATTATTCCTCTGAACATAGCCAGACCGGCGAGACCGGCTACCCCAACGTTGGCTCCTCCGGCATGAACACCGCCAACACGGCAGGCACCTACGGCGAGGCCGCACAGGCTGCCCCCCAGGCCGAGCCGAACGGCGGCAGCGATGGCGGCGCGGTGCCGCCTCCGGAAGGCCCCCGGTATCAGGCCGCACAGGGAAGCCCCAAGCAGCCTCCCAAAAAGCGCCGTCGGAAAAACAGCAATATCGCCCGCAGTGCAGTTGCGCTGGTGCTGGCCGCAGCCATGGGCTTTGTCGGCGGCTTTGTGGGAGCCCAGGTGGGCAACACAGGCGGCAAGGTGGTCATCCAGCAGGTGGCACCTTCCTCCACGTCCAGCAGTGATTCCGGCTCTGCCTCCGCAGTGAACACCGCTTCCGGCATGACCACCGCTCAGGTCTCTGAGATGGTCAGCCCCAGCGTTGTGGTCATCACCACCGAGCAGGTGGTCTACTCCCAGTGGTCCTGGTACGGCCAGAACCAGGTGGAGAGCGGCGCAGGCAGCGGTGTCGTGATCAGCTCCGACGGCTATATCCTGACCTGTGCGCATGTTGTGTCCGGCGCGTCCAACATCACCGTGACCATCGGCGATACCGATTACCCCGCCACCGTGGTGGGCGAGGATGACACCAGCGACGTGGCTGTCCTCAAGATCGATGCCACCGACCTGACCCCCGCCACCGTTGGCAACAGCGACAGCCTTGCCGTGGGCGAGAGCGTGCTGGCCGTGGGCAACCCGCTGGGTGAGCTGGGCGGCACCGTGACCAGCGGCATCGTCAGCGCCCTGAACCGCAGCGTGACCATCCAGGGCACCAGTTCCACCAACACCATGTCCCTGATCCAGATGGATGCCTCTGTCAGCCCCGGCAACTCCGGCGGCGGCCTGTTCAACATGAACGGTGAGCTCATCGGTCTGGTCAACGCAAAGTCCTCCTCCAGCGATGCGGAGGGTCTGGGCTTTGCTATCCCCATCAACGATGCCATCAAGGTGGCACAGGATCTGCTGGAGAACGGCTATGTCTCCGGCCGCCCCTACATGGGCATCACCTATCTGGCTGTGACCGATGCCCAGACCGCCGCACAGCTCAACGTCAATGCCTACGGCGTTTACGTTGTGGATGTTGTGCAGGGCGGCCCCGCCGACAAGGCCGGTCTGAAAACCGGTGACCGCATCGTGAGCATCGACGGCACTGAGATCGCCCAGAAGGACGACCTTGGCACCCTGATCCAGCAGCATGCCGCCGGTGATACCCTTTCCATCACCGTGGCCCGGGAAGGCCAGATGCAGACCGTCAGCCTGACCCTGGGCGAAAAGAACGCCCAGACCCAGCAGGCACAGAAAAACTCCTGATTCTCCCCAATTTTTTCCTGATCCATAAATCAAAAATCCCCTGACCGGCGTGAACTGGTCAGGGGATTTTCAATTGCAGGTTGTCAAGCAACGGCAGACCGTATTTTTATACCTGCCCGAACACGGTGGCGCTCAGAGGCAGGAGAACGGTCTGGCCGGTGCAGATGCGGCTGCTGCCCCGCCACAGGCTGGAGGAGATGCCGTCGCTCAGCAGCTTCCAGCTGCCGCCGGGCAGGGTGACGACCTGCGCCGTCTCAGTGGGGTTATAGTAGACGCACAGGGCGCTCCACGCTGCGCCGTCGCCCCACTGGGCGGGGAGCCGCCAGCCCACAAGAGGCTGTTCCAGCGGGAAGAACTCGATGGCGGCAGGGCTGGCCTTGTCCAGCGCGCCCAGCCGGGGAAACGCCGCCCGCAGACCAATGAGCCCGCGGTAGTAATCCACAAGGCCGTGGAACTGTTCGGCCCGGTGCCAGTCCAGCCGGTTGAGGGCCGGGCTGGAGTGGTAGCTGTTGCCCTGTCCCTTCTTGGTGCGGGCAAACTCCTCGCCCGCCTGCCAGAAAGGCAGGCCCATGCTGGTCAGGTAGATGCCCGCCGCCAGCCGGTTCTGGGCCAGCGCGGTCCTGTCCACAGCGGCAAACTCCGGGCGGGCGTAGCGCACCATCAGGAGCTTATCCCACAGGGTGAAGTTGTCGTGGGCCGAAACGTAGCTGATGATCTGCCCCGGGGCGTGGGGCGGCAGCTTTTCACTGCGGCACCACGCCGCCACCGAAGCACCGATATCCCAGAAACTCCCGGGCTTGCCCTCCACATAGCCCGGCTCCCGGGCATCGAAGCAGCCGCCCTTGATAGCATCCCGGGTGTTGTCGCAAAAGATGCCGATGCGCTCGTTCAGCATGTTCAGGTTGTTCTTGTTGGCCTCGTACCGGTGCAGGGCGCTGCAGCCGCCCTGCCACGGCTCACCGTACATCAGAATATCCCGCCCGCTGGGCAGCTTGTCCAGTTCAGCCCGGAGGAGGTTCATGGTCTCCACGTCATACAGGCCCATCAGGTCAAACCGGAAGCCGTCGATGTGATATTCCCGTGCCCAGTAGAGCACCGAATCAATGAGATAGCGCCGGGCCATGGGCCGCTCGGAGGCAAACTCGTTGCCGCAGCCGCTGCCGTTGGAGAGGGAACCGTCGTCGTTCTGGCGGAAGTAGTAGAGAGGCACCACCCGGTTCAGCACATTGTCGGAGCGGTACATGTGGTTATACACCACGTCCATTACAACGCCGATGCCCGCCGCATGGAGGGCCGCGATCATCTGCTTGCACTCCCGCACCCGCACCTCCCCCCGGGTGGGGTCGGTGGAGTAGCTGCCCTCGGGCACATTGAAGTTGGTGGGGTCGTAGCCCCAGTTATACTGCCGGGTCAGGGGGCGGCTCTCATCCACGCTGCCAAAATCGAAGATTGGCATGAGCTGGACATAGCTCACCCCCAACCGCTTGAGGTAATTCAGGCAGGTGGGGTGGATGCCGTCGCTGCTCAGGGTCGTGCCCTGCTGGGTAAAGGCCAGAAATTTGCCCCGCCAGGCCGTGTGCACACCGCTGGCCGGGTCCTGCGAGAAATCCCGGACGCTGACCTCCCAAACGCTGCGGCGGGCCGGTGGGATCACCGGCCGCACATCCCGCTCCCAGCCCTGCGGGTCTACCCGGGCCGGGTCAAAGATCATGCTGCGCACCCCGTTCACCCCTGCAGAGCGGGCGTAGGGGTCCGCTGCATTGCAGGTGCCAAACGGGGTGGTAAGGGTGAAATCGTAGTATTTTCCGTGCTGGTCGCCGGGCAGATAGATGCTCCACACACCCTTGTCCTGCTGCTGCAGGGGCAGGGTGCCCACACAGGCCCCGCCGGTGCCCCGGCGGTACAGGTTCACTGCTGCCTGTTTTGCCGTGGGAGCCCACAGGCGTAGGTGTGTCCCGGCGGGGGTATACTCCACCCCCAGCGGGCCATAGTATTCCGTCTGGCGGGCAAAGGCTTCGCTCTCAAACAGCGTCTTCCATTCAGCAGGTGTTCTTGGCTCCATGGCAATTCATCCTTTCGTTTGACAATAGTGTAACGAACTTTATCCTTTATTTCAACCCTTTCCTTGCAAAACGTACCAGACTCCACTATACTGAAAGAAAAAGCACTGCACGGAGGGAAGTTTTATGGCATACACCGATGATTGGGAAAGTCTGATGAACGGCGTGTTCGGCCCGGGGGGCAGATTCAAGGCCGCCCCCGGCGCTTCTGCCCCCAAAACAGGCGGCAGCGCCGCCCTGCCTGACCTGAACGCGGCGCTTCTGGAACAGCAGAAACGGCTGGACGAGCTGTTGAAGCAGCAGAACGCCCAGCTCAGGACCCAGAGCAATGCCACCGCCGCCGCGCTGGAAAGCAGCCGCCAGATGCTGCGGGACATGGAGGACGAAGGCCTGCTGGCCAGGGGCACCACCGATGTGAAGCCGGAGCATCTGGGCAGCTTTGAAGGCCTTGCCGCAGAGGTCAAGCAGACGGTGCTGGGGCAGGATGCTTTTGTGGACAGCGTGGTGCGGGCCATGCGCCGCCCCTTTGTGCTGGGCACCGAAGCCCCCGCTGCCCGCAACGTCATCCTGCTCACAGGCGGGGCAGGCACAGGCAGGCATTTTGCACTGGAAGAAACTGCCCGCTGCATGGCGGCCCGGGGCCTTTTGCAGAGCGACAGGATCGCCACGCTGGATCTGGCCCTTTACCCCAATTCCGGAGCCGAGAAGCTCTTCCTGCAGGACCTCTACGCCGCCCTGCACGCGCCCGGGGAGATCCTTGCCTTTGAGCACTACGAGAGCTGTTATCCCGGCTTTCTGAAGACCCTGTCTGATCTGGCCGTCAAAGGCAGCGCCCCCCTGTCCAGCCGGTATCTCGTGAACAAAGAGGGCATCCTTGTGGATGCAGGCACGGCGCTGGCCCCGGGAGCCGTCAGCCGCATCGACCCCTGCGGCAAATACCTCATCTTCTACTCCCACAAGGGCCGGGAGGCACTGGCTGACAAATTCGGTGCGGCGCTGGTGTCTGCACTGGGGGATGTCTGCGAGACGGCCTCCTACACCCGGGAGGATCTGGCCGCCCTTGCCGCACAGCAGCTCAACGCGCTGGCCCAGAAGACCCGCACCCGGCTGGGGCTGACCCTTTCCGCCGGGGCCGACGTGCGGGACTATGTCGCGGCCCAGTGCACCGCACAGAAGGGTGCGGCGGGCCTTTCCGCGTGCACTGACCGCATCTTCCGCGCCCTGAGCGAATACTGCCTGCGGACCGATGAAACCCTTACCGGCACCGTGACCCTGACCGCCGGGCCGGAAGGGGTGCTGTTCCGCCTGAACGACGGCGCAGACCAGCCCCTGTTCGACCTGCTGCCTGCCGCCTACACCGGCGCGCTGGATGCCATCCGCGCCGAGATCAACGAGCTGGTGGGCCTTGCCCCGGTCAAGGAATATGTGTTCGGTCTGGCCGACAACCTGCAGGTGCAGCAGCGCCGCGCCGCCGCCGGGCTCAAGACTGCCAGCCTTTCGATGCACATGATCTTCACCGGAAACCCCGGCACCGGCAAGACCACCATTGCCCGGCTGGTGGCACGGTATCTGAAAGCCATCGGTGCCCTCAAGGGCGGCCAGCTGGTGGAGGTGACCCGTGCCGATCTGGTGGGCCGCTACACCGGCCACACCGCCCCCCTGACCAACAGCGTCATCGAGAGCGCCCTGGGTGGTGTGCTCTTCATTGACGAGGCATACAGCCTCTACCGCGGTGAGCAGGACAGTTTCGGGCTGGAAGCCATCGACACGCTGGTGAAGGGGATGGAGGATCACCGGGATGAGCTGGTGGTCATTCTGGCAGGTTACACCAGGGAGATGGAGACCTTCCTCACCGCCAACAGCGGCCTTGCCAGCCGCTTCCCGAACCGGATCGAGTTCCCGGACTACACCGCCGTGGAGCTGCTGCAGATCACCCAGGTCCTTGCCAAAAACAAGGGCTACACCCTGGCCGAAGCCTGCACCGAACCCCTGCTGGGCTATTATGCCCGCTGGCAGGCAGCCGATGCCCGTACCGCCGGCAATGGCCGCCTTGCCCGCAACACACTGGAAAAGGCCATCTTCCACCAGAGCCGCCGCCTTGTCGCCGAGCCCGCCGCCGCGCTGGATCTGATCCTGCCCAGTGATCTGGAATTGAAGGAACCGTAAACACGCAAAAAGGACTGCTTTCGCAGTCCTTTTTTGTTATTGATGCTGTTCTGCCAGCCGGGCGGTCATCTCCCGCATTCCCTGCCGCACTTCGGGCGGGGCAACCACTTCTATCTTGCCGCCAAAGCCGCAGACCCAGCCGTAGAACTGGTCGCTGACGCAGATGGGGACATCGAAATGGAAGCAGCCATTCTCCTCGGGCAGGAACAGGGGCGTTGCGCCAAAGCGCTCCCGCATGGCACCTTGCAGATCAGCGGTGCACCGCAGGGTAACGCGATGCTCCGGCCCGCCGTACATTCCAAAGTGCTTGCGCAGATAAGCAGGCAGGTCAAGATTCGCAAACTGCTCCTGACCCCGCCGGGGCGCATCCAGCACCCGGACCCCGCTCATCTTGTCCACCCGATAATGGCGGATGCCCTTTTCATCGGCAAAGGCAATGAGGTAGTAGCACCCGTTCTCCCAGGCCAGCTGCCACGGGCTGACGGTCCTTTTCTCTTTCTCGCGGCTGTCGGCTTTTCTGTAGAGGAACTCCACCATTTTACCGTTGTTGATGGCCTCGTGCAGGGCATCGATGCTGTACAGCAGGCTCTTGCTGTCGGTCTTGGGGCGGCCCTCCACATAGACCTGACGCTGCAGCTGGCTGCCCTCGTAGTTGGAGCAGAGCTTTTCCAGCTTGTGGATCAGCCGCCTGCTCGTGGTGCCGGATACCACCCGGCTTGCCTGCACGGCATCCACCAGCAGCTTGAGCTCCGCCAGATCAAAGGTGCGGCTGGCAAGGAAATACCCGCCGCCCCGGCCCCGGCGCAGCTTGATGTCATAGCCCAGCGCACCCAGTGCCTCAATATCGCTGTACACGCTCTTGCGCTCACAGCGGATGCCCTGCGCCTCCAGCAGCTCCACCAGCTGCGGCACGTTCAGCAGGTGGTTTTCATCGGTCTGCTGCTCAAAAATGCGCAATAGCGCCAGCAGCTTGGATTTCTGGCCTTCCTGTTTGGGCATTCGGTACACCTCATTTTTTCGTGTTGTGCCAAACCTCTCAGTCTCGCTTCCAGCTCTCCCAGCAGGGGAGCCAGAAAAAAACAGCAGTGCTGTGTGCTGAAAAGGTTACGGCGCTTTCTTATCAAACGCCGCGCGGCGCTGGGTGGACAGGCGGAACATCTCCTCCAGCTTTTCCCGGTCATCGGCCACAAGGGCGTTGCGCATCTCGTTCAGCGCCCCGCTGAACTGGTCGATCTCGGGGATAAGGTTTTCCTTGTTCCAGAGGAACAGCTCCGCCCACATCTTATCGTTGATGCGTGCAATGCGGGTCAGGTCCCGGAAAGAATCGCCGGTGTACTCGCACAGCGAGGTATTGTCGTTGGCGCACATCAGGCTGACGGCGATGGCATGGCAGAGCTGGCTGACATAGCCGATCATCCTGTCATGCTCCTGCACGGTCAGGGTGCAGATATGCTTAAAGCCCAGCACCTCGGCCAGCTCCCTGGCCCACTGAACGGCCTCCGGGGTGTTCTTTTCCGTGGGGGTCACAATGAAGTTGGCCGGGGCAAAATTCACCTCGGCGGCGTGCTCCACGCTGGAGGTCTCACGGCCCGCCATGGGGTGGCTGGCAATGAACTCCACGCCCGGCCTGCACATGGCCTGAATGGGCTCCACCAGACCGGTCTTTACGCCAGACACATCGGTAAAGATGCAGCCCTCCTTCAGCAGGTGGCCGTAGGTCCGGAACCACTCGAGCAGGGCCGTGGGGTACAAACCGAAGATGATATGGTCGGCCTGACGCACCAGATCCTCAAAATCGTGGGTCTTGCCGCTGGCGATATAGCCGTGGTCGAGGGCATACTGCAGATGGCCCTCGCTGCGGTTGATGCCGTCCACATGGAACCCGGCCCTGCTCAGCTCCAAGGCGTACTTGCCGCCCAGCAGGCCCAGGCCCACAATGAGATAACGCTTTGATTTATCCAACATGTTCCACCTCCGCGCCCAAAGGCTTGATGGCTTCCAGAAAATCCGGCCAGCTCTTGGCAACGGCCTCGGCCCCGCTGATGGGCAGGGCCAGCCCGGCGGCCAGCGCCAGCACCGCAAGGCTCATCACCACGCGGTGGTCGTTGTGGCCGGAAAGCGGCTGCTCCGGGGCATGGAGCGCGCCGGCACAGCCATGGATGGTAATGGTACCGCCCTCGCTCTCCAGCTGCCCGCCGCAGGCCCGCAGCTCGGTCTCCATGGCCTCGATGCGGTCACTCTCCTTGATGCGGAGACGTTCGGCGTTGCGGATGACTGTGGTGCCCTCACACAGCAGGCCCAGCACCATCAGCACGGGGCCCAGGTCGGGGCAGTCGGCAAGGTCGATGTCCGTTCCGTGGAGCGGGGCCTTTTCAAACACCACGCCCTGCCCGGTGCGGGTGAACCTTGCACCGCACTGCCGGAGGATCTCCAGAATGGCCGCATCGCCCTGCAAGGTCTCCTCAGACAGGCCGGTGATGGCCACCCCGCCGGTCACAGCACCCAGCACGGCAGGAAAAGCCGCCTGGCTGTAATCGCCCTCCACGGTGTAATCACCGGGAAGATAGTGCTGCCCGCCGGGAATTTCCAGCGTGTTTTCATCCAGCCAGCGGCTCTCCACGCCAAAGGCGTGCTGCACCGCGCGGGTCATATCGATGTAGCTCCGGCTCTCCACAGGCGGGATGAGGTGCAGGGTGCTGGTGCCGCCCAGCAGGGGCAGGGCAAACAGCAGCCCGCTGATGAACTGGCTGGACACGTTGCCCGCCAGCTCGTATTCGCCCGGGGTCAGGGCACCTTCCACAGTCAGGCGGTCCGCGCCCTGCTCAAAGCGCAGGCCCTGCTGCTGATACAGCGTTTTGTAGACCGACTGGGGCCGCTCCATCAGCCGCCCACGGCCTGTAAAAGTTACTTCCTGCCCGGTCAGGCTGGCCAGCGGGATGAGGAAGCGCAGGGTGCTGCCGCTCTCACAGCAGTCCACGGGGGCATCAACCGGCAGAAAGCGGCCCAGCCCCTCCACCACCGCGTCGTTTTCGCCGGTGGTGACACGGGCGCACAATCGGCCCGCCGCGCCCAGCGTGGCGGAGATATCCTTGCTGAAAGCAAGATGATGGAGATGGGAGGTTCCCTTTGCCAGCGCCGCGCAGAGCACCGCCCGGTGGGCCATGCTTTTGCTGGGCGGCGCGGCGATGTTGCCGCCCACCGTCCGGCTTGATTTTATCGTAATGTTCATCGTGTTACTTTACCTGGCTCGCCCTCTCCGTCAGCGCTTTGCGCTGCCACCTCTCCCAAAGGGCGAGGCCTTGGCAGTCCACCGCAAGGTCTGTGGTTTCGCCAGAGGCTCTCCCTTTGGGAGAGCTGGCAAAGCCGTCAGGCTTTGACTGAGAGGGTGAGGCCGTTCATCGTGTTACATATCCCGGCCAATGGCCCATGCGACCTGACGGCACTTTGCCATGGCCTGTGCAAAGGCATCCGGGGTCAGGCACTGTGCGCCATCGCTCCATGCGTGGCGGGGATCATAGTGGACTTCCACCTCCAGACCGTCGGCACCGGCGGCCACAGCGGCGATCATCATCGGCTCAACCAGATTGGCCTTGCCGGTGGCGTGGCTGGGGTCCACGATGATGGGCAGATGGGTCTTTTCGTGGATGATAGGCACAGCGGAGAGGTCGAGGGTGTTGCGGGTGTACTTCTCAAAGGTGCGGATGCCCCGCTCGCAGAGAATGACCTGCTCGTTGCCGCCGGCCATGATATACTCTGCGGACATGATCCACTCCTCGATGGTGTTGCACAGGCCGCGCTTGAGCAGAACAGGCTTGTGCATCTTACCCACGGCCTTGAGCAGCTGGAAATTCTGCATGTTGCGGGCACCGATCTGTACCACGTCCACATATTCCTCAAACTCCGGGATCCGGTCCTCGCTCATCAGCTCGGACACGATGGGCATTCCGGTGGCCTCCCGTGCCTTGACCATATCGAGGATGCCCTCGGTCTCCAGACCCTGGAAGGAGTAGGGAGAGGTGCGGGGCTTATAAGCGCCGCCGCGGAACAGGCTTGCACCGCCCGCCTTTACGCCGTTGGCAATGCGCAGTGCCTGCTCCTCGCCCTCAATGCTGCAGGGGCCTGCCATCACGGCGATCTTCTCGCCCCTGCCGATCTTCACGCCGCCGCAGTCGATGATGGAATCGGCGGGGTGGAACAGGCGGTTGGCCCGCTTATAGGGAGCGGACACGCGGGTGACGTTGTCGATCCAGGGGTTGGCCAGCACGTCGCGCTCATCGATCTTGGTGGTATCGCCCACCAGACCGAACACATTGTAATCCTTGCCGGTGATCAGGGTCACATCCAGGCCCTGCTTCTCGAATTTGTCTACGATCTTTTCCAGCTCTTCCTTGGGGGTGCCTTTTTTGGTCGAAATGATCATCTCTTTTGATTCCTTTCCCTTTTCTGAACCTCTCAGTCTCGCTTCGCTCGACAGCTCCCCTAATAGGGGAGCCCTTGGCAAAACCGGGAACTTCTCCTGAATGCCAAGGCCTCTCCTACTAGGAGAGGTGGCAATGCGTCAGCATTGACGGAGAGGTTGTTCATTTACTGCACCAGGTGCGTCTGCGCGCCGCCATCCAGCCGGAGCAGCTGCACAAGGTAGGCGCAGGCATGGAGATATCCGCTGACCCCCTCGCCTGCAAAGCGGCCCTGACAGCCAAAGGAGACCACATCCACGCTGCGGAAGGGCTCCTTGCCGCTGGGGTCGGCCAGCATCACTTCCACGGCGGGCACGCCGCACACCTGCAGCGCTTCCAGAATGGCCACGCTGTAATAGGCGTAGCCGCCCGGGTTGAGGATGATGCCATCGGCCCGGCCTGCCGCCGACTGGATCTCATCGATGAGGTCACCCTCGTGGTTGGACTGAAAAAAGTCCACCTGAACATCCATCTGGGAACAGCCCGCCTCGATATAATCCAGCAGTGTATTAAAATCGATCTGCCCCTCCATGCCCGGCTCCGTGAACTGGGTCAGGTTGAGGTTGGGACCGTTAATGACTAAAAATTTCATCCAGCGCCTCCATTGCCGCCGTCACGGCATCCGCAGGGGTGGTCTTGTTGGGGATCATAGCATCCGCTGCCGCCAGATAGAGTGGGCGGCGCTGGGCTTCCATGGTTTTCAGGGCCTCAGGGCTGGTGGAAAGGGGCCTTCCGCCGCCCACCAGCAGATCTTCCAGCGGCCGGTCGATAAAGAGCACGATGCCGTTGGCGTGGAGTGCCCGGAGGTTTGCCGGGTCTTTGACCACGCCGCCGCCGCAGGAGATGACCTGCCGGTTCTCCCTGGCAAAGCGGGCGGTCTGCGCGGCCTCCAGCTTCCGGAAGCCTGCCTCCCCCTCAGCGGCAAAGATGTCCGGGATGCTCCGGCCGTCGGCCTTGACGATCTCCTCGTCCAGATCCACGAACCGCTTGCCCAGCCGTTCCGCCAGAGCGCGGCCCAGGGTGGATTTGCCCGAGGAGGGCATCCCGATGAGGGCAATGTTCAGCTGTTCCCGCCGCAGCTCGCTGGTTACACGGGCGATCTCGGCACCGGCATCCTCAAACTTGCGGTCGAGGAAAAATTCTGCCGCGTACACTGCCTGCGCCACCAGCATTTCCAGACCGCCGACGGCAACGGGCACCCCCAGCTCCTCGGCCCGGAGGATGAGCTCGGTCTTATCGGGATTATAGATGACATCGATCACGGCTTCCAGCCCGGGCATGGAGGTGATATCCAGGGCGCTCACGCCCACATTGGGGTACATGCCCACCGGCGTGGTGTTGATGATGATCTGCGCCCCGGTGGTCAGGGCCTGCGCATAAGTCAGCTCTCCCTTTTCGGGGTCGGGATGGCGGCTGACGGTATAGATCTGTTTCGCGCCCCGGTCATGGGCCACGGCCCATGTGGTGTTGTGGGTGCCGCCGGTGCCCAGAATGAGCACAGTCCTGTCCTTGAACTCCACCCCATGTGCATCGCACAGGTAGGAGAAGCCGGGGTAATCGGTGTTGTAGCCGTAGAGCAGGCCGTTCCTGTTGACGATGGTGTTCACGGCGTTGATGGCCTTGGCGTGGGGGTCGATGTAGGAGCAGTACTCCATGACCACCAGCTTATAGGGGATGGTGACATTGATGGCCCTGAACTGCCGCCGGGTCATAAAGGCCCGGACTTCCTCTTCCGTGGGCAGGGGGCACAGGTCGTACCGGTAGCCGCAGAGCATCTCGTGGATGACCTTGGAGTAGGAGTGGCCCAGCCGCCCGCCGATGAGTCCGTATTCCATTTACAGCACCTCCTTGCGGTAGCCGGTGGGGTCCTCCATCCAGGCCATGCCGTATCTTGCGGTGAGCAGGTCGCCCACGGCCAGCGCGGCGGCGCAGGTCTGCACAATGGCGGCCCGGGGCACGATGCAGGGGTCGTGGCGGCCCTGAATGGACAGCTCCGCGTCCTTCTTTGCGATATAATCCACCGTGTCCTGCGTTTTGTAGATGCTGGGGGTGGGTTTGACCGCCGTGCGGAACACCACGGGCATCCCGTTGGAGATGCCGCCGTTCAGGCCCGCATTGTGGTTGGTGGCGGTGACGATGCGCTCCCCCTGCATCCGGAAGGCATCGTTGGCCTCCGAGCCCTTCTGGTCCGCAAAGCCGAAGCCGGAACCGAACTCGATGCCCTTGACCGCCGGGATGGAGAAGGCCAGGTGAGCGAGCTTGCTCTCCACGCTGTCGAAATAGGGCTCGCCCACGCCTGCGGGCAGGCCCAGAATGGCGGTCTCCAGCACGCCGCCCACGCTGTCGCCCTCGGCACCGGCGGCACGGATGGCAGCTTTCATGGGTTCCTCCACACTGCCGTCCAGCAGGGCAAAGCCCTCGGACTTGTTCAGCAGTGCCTCGGCCTGCGCCGCCAGCGCGGCGGGATCATCCAGCGCAAAGGGGGCATCGCTGATCCCGGCACACCGCCCGATGTGAGTCACGATCTCGATTCCGGCCCGGTTCAGGGCTCCCAGCACCAGAGCGCCGCCTGCCACCAGCGCGGCGGTGACGCGGCCCGAAAAGTGGCCGCCGCCCCGGGCATCCTGATAGCCGTGGTACTTGGCGTAGGCGGTGTAATCCGCGTGGCCGGGCCGCAGCAGGTCAGCCGTTTTGGCATAGTCGCCGCTGCGGGTGTTCTGGTTTTCGATCATAAGGGCAATGGCGGTGCCGGCGGTGCGGCTGTTGACCACGCCGGACAAAAACTGCACCGCATCCCCCTCCACACGGGGGGTGGAAAGGCCGTCGCCCCGGGCACGGCGCTTGTCCATGCAGGCAGCAAGAAAGGCTTCGTCCACAGGCACGCCCGCCGCCATGCCGTCCAGCACCGCGCCGACAGCCCTGCCGTGGCTCTCGCCAAAAATGGTCAGCGAAAGGTCGCTGCCAAAGGTGTTTTTCATGGCTTACTCCTCCACACCCAGCAGGGGGCGCAGGCCCTCCACGGGGATGGTCTCGGCCCGCCAGCAGCCCAGACCAGGCACCTTGATCACCGTGATCTGGCCGCCCTGGGCCTTTTTATCGTGCAGCATCTCGGCCAGCACCTTTTCCTTGTTATAGGTGGTGCGGGTGGGCAGGCCGATGCGGCGGTAGACCGCTCGCACCCGCTTCTGCAGCGCCTTGGATTCGATCATGGGCAGCATCCCCAGCGCCACGCACTCGCCGTGGAACAGGCCCACGGTGCGGCGGCCCTTGATGCCCTTGACGGCCTCGATGCCGTGGCCGA
>OLVU01001442.1_pt1 | contig 15574 bp, 9 predicted proteins | sample 1673321 | NCBI WGS metagenome assembly OLVU01 (sample SAMEA3178942, study PRJEB25190) | human gut metagenome | biome: human gut; feature: human-associated habitat; material: faeces | place: Austria | collected 2013 | reverse complement strand
ATTTGCAAGCTGACACTGAAATGTTAATACAAATATGTACGGATACGTTAGTCCGGAATTTACGCCTATGGAGAGTACAAGAACCTGTGAGTAGATTGATATTTATATCATCAAAAGCATACTCGTTGAAGTAGGAATGGAACATAGAAGTTTATAACTTTTTATAAGTTTTCAGTAACGGATTAAAGTAAGACCTGAAACAATATAAAAAACAGAAAAACAGGAGTGTAAAGAAAAATGAGTTACGCAGATGATGTATTTATAAAAATGTGTCAGGATATCCTGGAAAACGGGACAAGTACGGAAGGAGAAAAGGTTCGTCCTGTATGGGAGGATGGAACTCCGGCATATACGATCAAGAAATTCGGAGTGGTAAACAGATATGATCTGAGAAAGGAATTTCCGGCTATGACACTCAGACGTACAGCGTTAAAGAGTGCCATGGATGAGATCCTCTGGATCTGGCAGAAGAAATCCAACAATATCCATGATCTTCACAGCCATATCTGGGACAGCTGGGCAGATGAGAGTGGTTCTATCGGTAAGGCATATGGGTATCAGCTTGGCGTGAAACATCAGTACAAAGAAGGAATGATGGATCAGGTAGACAGAGTGATCTATGATCTGAAAAATAATCCGTTCAGCCGAAGAATTATGACCAATATTTATGTGCATCAGGATCTCCATGAGATGAATCTGTATCCCTGTGCATATTCCATGACATTTAATGTGACACAGACACCGGGGAACGATAAGCTGACTCTGAATGCAATCCTCAATCAGCGTTCACAGGATATCCTTGCAGCGAATAACTGGAATGTATGTCAGTATGCACTTCTGCTTATGATGATGGCTCAGGTATGTGATATGGAAGCAGGGGAACTGCTTCATGTAGTGGCAGACTGCCATATCTATGACCGTCATATCCCGCTGATAAAGGAACTGATCCAGAGAAAACCATATCCTGCACCTGTTGTGAAACTGAATCCGGAAGTGAAGGATTTCTATCAGTTTACAACAGATGACCTGATCGTGGAGAATTATGAGACATGGCCGCAGATTAAGAATATTCCGATTGCCGTTTAACCAAACTGTGGAGCAATTATCTGGTTATGAGCAAGTAGCGAATGCGGATGATTTTATTCGCCTGACTTAAATTGACAATATAAAATCAAGAGAGGAAAATTCAAATGAATGTTATCGTAGCAGCAGATAAAAACTGGGGAATCGGCAAGAACAACCAGCTTCTGGTAAGTATTCCGGCAGATATGAAGATGTTTCGTGAGGAAACAAGTGGAAAAGTAGTAGTGATGGGAAGAAAAACTCTGGAAAGTTTTCCAAACGGACTTCCGCTTAAAAACAGGATCAATATTGTGATCACATCCAATAAAGAATATGAGGTAAAGGGTGCGATCATAGTACACAGTATTGAAGAAGCACTGGAAGAGATAAAGAAATATCCGGCAGAAGATGTTTACTGTATAGGTGGTGACAGCATTTATGCGCAGATGCTTCCGTACTGTGATGTAGCTCATGTGACAAAGATTGACTTTGCATATGAAGCAGACAGTCATTTCCCAAATCTGGACGAAGATGATGAATGGGAAATTACGGGAGAGAGCGATGAGCAGACATACTTTGATCTGGAGTATCAGTTTGTGAAGTATGAGAGAAAGAAATAGAAGAAACAAAGCAGAGCCGGAAAAGCCAGTGATGTAAAAGAAAAAAATATCCCTCAGAATGTGTTTAAACTGATTCTGAGGGATGTTTTTGTATAGTGAAAATCTACGTTACTATTCATTACGTTCTCAGTGGGATAGCAGTGTATGAACAGCAACAATTCTTCTGATGTTGAAAGACGTTAACTGTCTGGCAGTCAGATGTTATTTATTCAATAACTTTCAGCCATCCTTCCGGAGCCTGGATACGTCCCATCTGGATACCTGTTAATGTGTCATAGAGTTTCTGGATAACCGGACCCATTTTCTCCATTCCGCTTGGGAAGCAGATTTCTTTGCCATGGTCAACAATCTTTCCGACAGGAGAGATAACTGCAGCAGTACCGCAGAGACCACATTCAGCGAAATCTTTCACTTCATCGAAGTATATTTCTCTTTCCTCAGCTTCTAATCCCAGGTATTCCTTGGCAACATAGATTAAGGAACGACGTGTGATAGAAGGAAGGATACTGTTGGACTTCGGTGTGACAACTTTGCCGTCTTTTGTAACGAAGATGAAGTTAGCACCGCCTGTTTCTTCTACCTTGGTACGTGTAGCTGCATCAAGATACATGTTCTCATCGAATCCGTTCTTGTGAGCATCTACGATTGCATGTAAGCTCATTGCATAGTTAAGACCTGCTTTGATATGACCTGTTCCATGAGGTGCAGCGCGGTCGAAATCACTGACGCGGATTGTGATTGGTTTAGCACCGCCTTTGAAGTATGGTCCTACAGGTGTAGTGAATACACGGAACATATACTCATCAGCAGGTTTTACACCGATAACCGGGTTAGTACCCATCATATATGGACGAACATATAAAGTTGCGCCTGAACCGTATGGCGGAACATATGCTGCGTTAGCTTTTACAGTCTGAACAATTGCATCAACAAAACGGTCTTCCGGGAATACAGGCATCTCAAGTCTCTTTGCTGAGTTTGCCATACGTTCTGCATTTAAGTCAGGACGGAAAGTAACGATATGTCCGTCTTCTGTAGTGTAAGCCTTCATTCCTTCGAAAACTGTCTGCGCATACTGGAAAACACCTGCACATTCGTTCAGTGTTACATTAGGATCTGTTGTCAGTTCTCCGGCATCCCATGCGCCGTCTTTGAATTTAGATACATAACGATAATCGGTCTGTACGTAACCGAAGCCTAAGCTGCTCCAGTCGATATTCTTTTTTTCCATAATGAATCTTTCCTCCGTTCACACATATTTACAGTATTTACAAGTGTGATTACTGTTTATCTCTTTACCATTGTAAAACTTTTGTCTGCTAAGTTCAATGGGAAATTTCCAATTTTAATGAAAAATTGAAAAATCGTGTTACTGTTCACATACAGTAACAAAAAATCCGCCAGTCTTGTTTTTTATAGAGGATTTCGCTATAATATGGAATAGAAAATGGAGGAAAATATGAGCGAGAATTTTGATGAATTAGGAGAACTTGGAGACAAAATAAAAAAGATCATAGACACAGCAGTTTCTACTAAAGATTACCGCCAGATGACCGAGGATATTAAGCAGACGGTGGGACAGACTGTTAACAGCGCAGTAAATTCTGCTGTAGATTCCGGAAGCGAGGCAATCAAAAATGGTCTGAATAATGTATTTGGAACCGGAAACAGTCAGTCCGGTGATTCCGGGGTATACCGCAATAAAACAAAAGAATTTGAAGAAAAGCGCAGGCGGGAACGTGAACAGGAGCAGGAACGTCAGAGAATTGAGAAGGAGAAAGCAAAAGAGAAGATGCTGACTCTTTATGAAAGGAACACCGGGGGAAGAATGAAAGGTATGATGATTGCTGTTTCAGGTGGAATCCTTGCCAGTGGAATGGGACTGGGAACTCTGGTCCTTAGCATCTTTGGAGCGGTGGGGCATATGAGTTCCCTTGTGACCGGTGGAACCTGTTTTATGGCAGTCGGAGCTTTGACAGGAGTGGGACTTCTCGCAGGCGGCATTAAAAAATTGGGTAAACTGGAACGTTTTCAAAAGTATATTGACACACTGGGAAATCACACATACTGTAATTTTGAACAATTGTCAGCAGCAGTAAATAAGCCGGTGAAATTCGTTAAAAAAGATATTAAAAAGATGATTGATGACAGATGGTTCCGTCAGGGACATATTGATGAACAGGAAACCTGTCTGATCACCAGTAATGAGACTTATCTGCAATATACGCAGACGCAGAAGGCACTTGAGCAGAAGAAACAGGAAGAAGAAAAACATCAGGCTGAACAGGAGAGAAACAGAAAGAACACACCGCCTGAAGTGCAGGAGGTGCTGGATAAAGGAAATGAATTTCTGGATAAGATCCACAGGAGCAACGATGCGATTCCTGGAGAGGAGATTTCTGCAAAAATATCCAGAATGGAACTGATTGTGGAGAAGATTTTTGAACGGGCGCAGAAGCATCCGGAGATTATTCCGGATCTGAAGAAACTGATGAATTATTATCTGCCCATGACAGTAAAGCTGCTGGATGCATATGAAGAAATGGATCAGCAGCCTGTGCAGGGAGAGAATATCCAGGCATCCAAAAAGGAGATAGAGAATACACTGGATACACTGAATCAGGCATTTGAAAAACTTCTGGATTCTGTCTTTCAGGATACTGCGTGGGATGTTTCAAGTGATATTTCAGTGCTTCATACGCTGCTTGCACAGGAAGGTCTGACAGATGATGACTTTGCAAAAATGAAAAAGAACTGAAAATAAAAAAGGATAAAAAGGAGCGGCAGAGGACATGGGAAACGAATTTAAAGATTTTGAAATGGAAACGCCATCATTAACACTGGAGCCGGATCTTGGAGAGCTTGAAAAGAAAGAAGAAGTGCTCCCCAAAAAGCAGACACAGAAGGAAGAAGTGCCTGTACTGACACCGGAAGAACAGAAAATGGTAAATGATTTTGCTGCAAAGATTGATATTGAGAATACTAATCAGATTCTTCAGTATGGTGCAGGAACCCAGAAAAAAATGGCGGACTTTTCTGATACAGCTCTTGAGAATGTAAAGACACAAGATCTGGGTGAGATTGGAGAACTGATCAGTAATGTTGTGGGAGAACTGAAAGATTTCGATGTACAGGAGGAAGGAAAATTCTTTGGATTTTTCAGAAAGCAGACTTCTAAGATTGAAAATCTGAAAAACAAATATGACAAAGCACAAGCCAATGTGGAGAAAATCACAGATTCTCTTCAGCAACATCAGGTGCGCCTTATGAAAGATTCTGCTATGCTGGACAAGATGTATGAACAGAACCTGAATTATTTTAAAGAACTTACCATGTATATCCTTGCCGGAAAAAAGAAACTGGAAGAAACCAGAAACGGAAAGCTTGCAGAAATGAAAAATAAGGCAGCTCTGAGCGGGCTTCCCGAAGACGCGCAGGCAGCCAGAGACCTGGATGAGAAATGTAGCAGATTTGAAAAGAAACTGCATGATCTGGAACTTACCCGTACGATTGCCATGCAGACAGCGCCTCAGATCCGGCTGATCCAGAATAATGATACGGTAATGGTTGAGAAAATACAGACAACGATCGTAAACACAATTCCATTATGGAAAAGTCAGATGGTGCTTGCTCTGGGAATTGCTCACTCTGCAGAAGCGGCACAGGCACAGAGACAGGTAACAGATATTACCAATGAACTTCTCAGAAAGAATGCAGAGACACTTCATATGGCAACGGTTGAGACAGCGAAAGAATCAGAGCGTGGAATAGTTGACCTTGAAACACTGCAGAAGACAAATGCAGATTTGATCCAGACTCTGGATGATGTGATGCGGATCCAGATGGAAGGCCGTCAGAAGAGACAGGCAGCAGAGATGGAAATGCACCGCATGGAAGAAGAACTGAAGAGAAAACTTCTGGAAATCAGATAACTGTTCAGCAGTAATTTATGGAATTGCTATAAATGAGAGAAGAGGAAAATTATGTACAGAGATCATACAAAAGTGATTCAGATCGGAGACAGAAAGATTGGCGGCGGCAACCCGATTTTAATCCAGTCCATGACAAATACAAAAACTGAAGATGTAGAACAGACAGTAGCTCAGATCCTGGCACTGGAGCAGGCTGGCTGTGATATTATCCGTTGTGCAGTACCGACTATGGAAGCTGCAAAAGCACTGAAGGAAATCAAAAAACAGATCCATATACCACTTGTGGCAGATATCCATTTTGATTATCGTCTTGCTATTGCAGCCATGGAAAATGGTGCAGATAAGATCCGGATCAATCCCGGAAATATCGGCAGTACAGAGCGAATCAAAGCAGTGGTTGATGTGGCAAAGGAGCGAGGAATACCCATTCGTGTTGGTGTAAACAGTGGTTCTCTTGAGAAAGAACTTGTGGAGAAATATCATGGAGTCACTGCAGAGGGGCTGGTGGAGAGTGCGCTGGATAAAGTTCATATCATCGAAGACCTGGGATATGACAATCTGGTGATCAGCATCAAATCTTCGGATGTCCTTATGTGTGCAAAGGCTCATGAACTGATCGCGGAGAAGACGAATTATCCACTTCATGTAGGAATCACAGAAGCTGGAACTCTTTATTCCGGAAACATTAAATCTGCTATCGGACTGGGGATCATCCTGAATCAGGGAATCGGTGATACCATTCGTGTCTCTCTTACAGGAGCACCTTTAGAAGAGATTAAATCCGCAAAACGTATCCTGAAAACTCTGGGGCTTCGCAAAGGTGGCATAGAAGTTGTGTCATGTCCAACCTGTGGACGCACACAGATCGATCTGATCGGTCTTGCAAATAAGGTAGAAACCATGGTGCAGGATATCCCGCTTGATATTAAAGTAGCAGTTATGGGCTGTGTGGTAAACGGACCCGGAGAAGCAAAAGAGGCAGATATCGGAATTGCAGGCGGAGTTGGTGTGGGACTTCTGATCAAACATGGTGAGATCATAAAGAAAGTTCCGGAAGATCAGCTTTTGGATACGTTGCGGGAAGAACTTCTGAACTGGAAGTAACATTTGGAACGAAGACTTCCTGTCAGATCAACGAGGAGATTTTATTTTGGAAAAAGACTTTTTTGACGTATTTCCCAGCTTAAAAGTGAAGAAAGAACTGGAAGAACTGCTGGACATGGTTTTTGTGACCAGAGTGTCCTGCAATCCTTCCAGAACTCATATATGGGTGTATATAAAAAGTGAACGCTGGATTCATAAGAAGCATATCTTTGAACTGGAAGAACAGATAGAGAGACAGATTTTTGCAGGACTGAATGTAACAGTTACAGTTATTGAGAAATTCCGCCTTTCCGGTCAGTACAATCCTCAGAACTTTCTGGAAACTTACAGATCCAGCATGGAACTGGAACTGCGCAGCTACAATATGCTGGAATACAATATGTTCAGACAGGCGCAGATTTCTTTTCCCGGAGAAAATGATCTTCATATGATCCTTCCTGATTCTGTAATAGCCAGAGAAAAGAGCGGGATCCTGATCGAATATCTGCAGAAGGTTTTCTGCGAAAGATGCGGAATGGACTTAAAGGTGGAACTTGAGTTCAGGGAGACGCAGGAAAGTAAGTACCGTAAGAATGCAGCAGTGCAGATCGCTCAGGAAGTGGAAAATGTAATCCGTCATGCGAAATTAAACAGTAAGAATGAAGAGCCGGCTCAGTCTGAAGAAGCAGGAACAGCAGAGAAGAAAGCAGAGAAAAAGACTGATAAGGGACAGCAGGAAAAGAAGGACAAAAAAGCTGCATTTGCAGACCGCAAAGACAACAGGAAGGGAGATTTCCGGGGTGGATTCAGAAGGGACAGCAATCCGGATGTTATCTATGGAAGAGATTTCGAAGGAGAGCCTGTTGCACTTGAGACGATTACCGGTGAGATGGGTGAGGTGATCGTCCGCGGACAGGTTATGGAGGTTGAAGCCAGAGAAATCCGTAATGAAAAAACAATTCTTATCTTCCCGATCACAGACTTTACGGACAGTATTGTTGTGAAGATGTTTTTGCGCAATGAACAGGTGCCGGAAGTGACAGAACATGTAAAGAAGGGGGCTTTTCTGAAGTTTCGCGGTGTGACAACAGTAGACCGTTTTGACAGTGAACTGACTATTGCATCCATAGCCGGGATTAAGAAAATTGCCAATTTTACAACTGCCAGAGTAGATACCAGCCCACAGAAAAGAGTAGAGCTTCACTGTCATACAAAGATGAGCGATATGGATGGGGTTACGGATGCCAAATCTCTGGTGAAACGTGCTTATGAGTGGGGACATCCTGCCATTGCCATTACAGACCATGGGGTTGTACAGGCGTTTCCGGAGGCAAATCACTGTTTCGATGCCTGGGGCGGATGTGTGCCGAAGGATTCTGATTTTAAGGTTCTTTATGGAATGGAAGGCTATCTGGTAGATGATTTAAAAGGTATGGTGACCAATGGAAAAGATCAGAAGCTGAACGGTAGATTTGTGGTCTTTGATATTGAGACAACAGGTTTTTCTTCGCTGACCTGTCAGATCATAGAGATTGGCGCCGTACTGGTAGAAAATGGTGAGATTACGGACCGTTTTTCCACATTTGTAAATCCAAAGGTACCGATTCCTTTTCGCATTGAACAGCTGACCAGTATCAATGACAGTATGGTCATGGATGCCCCGACTATTGAAGAAGTGCTTCCGAAATTCCTTGAATTCAGCAAGGATGCGGTTATGGTTGCACACAATGCGGACTTTGATATGGGATTTATTATGAAAAACTGTGACAGACTGGGAATCGCACATGATTTTACTTATGTAGATACGGTTGGTATGGCCCGTTTCCTGCTTCCTGCATTGAACAGATTTAAGCTGGATACGGTAGCAAAAGCAGTTGGGGTTTCACTGGAAAATCATCACCGGGCAGTAGATGATGCCGCATGTACTGCAGAGATTTTTGTGAAGTTTGTAAAGATGCTGGAAGAGCGTGATATCCGGGATGTGGATATGCTGAATGAGCAGGGAGCTGTTTCTGTAAATACTATCAGGAAACTGCCGACCTACCATGTGATCATTTTTGCCAGAAATGAGACAGGGCGCATTAATCTGTATAAATTAGTGAGTCAGTCGCACCTGAAGTATTATCACAGACGTCCACGTGTTCCCAAAAGTGTGCTGGAGCAGTACAGAGACGGACTTCTGGTGGGAAGTGCCTGTGAAGCAGGGGAACTGTATCAGGCAATTCTGAGAAATGCACCGGATACTGAGATAGCCAGACTGGTAAATTTCTATGATTATCTGGAGATCCAGCCTGTTGGAAATAACAGATTTATGATAGCAGATGATAAGCATGATATGATCAGTTCCGAAGAAGACCTGAAGGAGATAAACAGGAAGATCGTTAAGCTTGGAGAGCAGTTTAAGAAACCGGTAGTTGCAACCTGTGATGTGCATTTCATGGATCCACAGGATGAGATTTACAGAAGGATCATTATGGCCGGAAACGGATTCTCAGATGCAGATGAGCAGGCACCGTTGTATTTACGTACCACAGAGGAAATGCTGGAAGAATTTGCCTATCTGGGAAGCGAGAAAGCAGAAGAAGTTGTCATTACAAATACAAATAAGATCGCAGATATGATTGAGAAGATATCACCTATTCATCCGGACAAATTCCCGCCGGTCATTGAGAATTCCGACCAGGATCTGAAGAATATCTGTTTTACAAAAGCGCATGAAATGTATGGAGATCCATTGCCGGAGATTGTGGAAAGCAGGCTTGACAGGGAACTGAATTCAATCATTTCCAATGGGTATGCCGTAATGTATATCATTGCACAGAAGCTTGTATGGAAGTCAAATGAAGATGGTTATCTGGTAGGTTCGCGAGGTTCTGTAGGATCTTCTCTGGCAGCTACCATGTCCGGTATCACAGAGGTAAATCCTCTGCCGCCACATTATCTCTGTCCTAATCCGGACTGCAAATACAGTGATTTTGATTCACCGGAAGTAAAGCAGTATGCAGGTATGGCGGGATGTGATATGCCGGATAAGATCTGTCCGAAATGTGGAACCAGGATGAAAAAAGAAGGGTTTGACATTCCTTTTGAGACATTCCTTGGATTCAAGGGAGATAAGGAACCGGATATTGACCTTAACTTTTCAGGAGAGTATCAGGCTAATGCACACAGATATACAGAGGTTATTTTTGGTAAGGGACAGACATTCAAGGCAGGGACTATCGGTACGCTTGCGGAGAAAACTGCATTTGGTTATGTGAAGAATTATTTTGAAGAGCGTGGTGTGCATAAACGTTACTGTGAGATCAACCGCATCGTACAGGGATGTACAGGCGTGCGGCGTACAACAGGACAGCATCCGGGAGGCATTATCGTACTTCCTGTAGGTGAGGAGATTGAGAAATTTACTCCTGTCCAGCACCCTGCGAATGATGTGAACAGTGACATTATCACCACACATTTTGATTATCATTCTATTGACGGAAACCTGCTGAAGCTTGATATACTTGGACACGATGATCCCACTATGATCCGAATGCTGGAGGATTTAACGGGAATCAGTGCCAGGGATGTCCCCCTGGATCAGAGGGATGTCATGTCATTGTTTGCAAGTACAAAGGCTTTGAAAATTGAACCGGAAGATATTGGCGGATGTAAGCTCGGATGTCTGGGAATCCCGGAATTTGGTACAGATTTCGCCATGCAGATGCTTATTGACACCAAGCCGAAATACTTCTCTGACCTGATCCGTATTGCAGGGCTTTCTCATGGTACGGATGTATGGCTGGGTAATGCCCAGGTGTTGATCCAGGAGGGTAAGGCAACCATTTCCACAGCTATCTGTACCCGAGACGATATTATGATCTACCTTATCGGAAAAGGAGTGGAAAGTGGCCTTGCGTTTACGATCATGGAGAGCGTCCGTAAGGGAAAAGGTCTTCGTGATGAGTGGATCGAGACCATGAAAGAGCATGGAGTTCCGGACTGGTATATCTGGTCCTGTAAGCTGATCAAGTATATGTTCCCGAAGGCTCATGCAGCAGCATACGTTATGATGGCGTACAGAATTGCGTGGTATAAGGTGTTTCAGCCACTGGCATACTATGCGGCATATTTCAGTATCCGCGCCACAGCGTTCTCCTATGAGATGATGTGTATGGGAAAGGAACGCCTGGAGTATTATATGGCAGAAATTCGCAAAAAAGGTGATTCAGCATCTAAAAAAGAACTGGATACCCTGAAGGATATGCGTATTGTACAGGAAATGTACGCACGTGGATTTGAATTTGTACCGATTGATCTTTATACTGCCAAGGCACAGAGATTTCAGATCGTGGATGGGAAACTGATGCCGTCACTTGCAACTATTGACGGACTGGGAGATAAGGCGGCAGATGCAGTGGTTGATGCTGCAAAACAGGGAAAATTCTTGTCAAAAGACGACTTCCGCGACAGAACAAAGGTCAGCAAAACGGTTATTGATCTGATGGATGATCTGAAATTATTCGGAGATATCCCGCAGTCGAACCAGATGTCATTATTTGACTTTACAGGATGAGCATAAATTCTGTGACCGCAAAGTGTGTTGCAGGGCATGGTGCAGACAGCAACATAAAATGCCCTGACATCATAATATATGATAACAGGAGATGGATATGAAGAAAGACGAACTTAGATATTTACAGAGACTTGCAGAAATTTATCCTACAATCGGAAAGGCATCTACGGAGATTATCAATCTTCAGTCAATCCTGAATCTGCCGAAGGGAACGGAACACTTTATGTCAGACCTTCATGGGGAGTATCAGGCGTTTTCACATGTGCTCAGAAATGGTTCCGGTGCAGTGAGGAAGAAGATTGATGATGTGTTTGGACATACATTAAGTAACAATGATAAGCGTTCTCTGGCAACTCTGATCTATTATCCGAAAGAGAAGATGGATCTTGTCAAAGATACGGAAGAAGATATGGAAAACTGGTATAAGATCACGCTCTACCGTCTTATTGAAATCTGTAAGACAACAGCCTCCAAATATACCAGGTCCAAAGTACGAAAAGCTCTTCCCACAGATTATGCCTATGTGATCGAAGAACTGATCACAGAGAAAGCGGAAGTTCTCGATAAAGAGGCATATTATGATTCCATTGTAAATACGATCATTGAGATCGGCAGTGCGGAGAATTTTATCATTGCGCTTGCAGAACTGATCCAGCGTCTGGTCGTGGATCATTTACATATTCTGGGGGATATTTATGACAGAGGTCCTGCTCCACATTTCATTATGGATCGCCTGATGCGGTATCACTCCCTGGATATTCAGTGGGGAAACCATGATGTTGTCTGGATGGGTGCGGCAGCAGGACAGAAAGCCTGTATTGCAACAGTGGTAAGAAACAGTATCCGTTACGGAAATCTGGATATTCTTGAGGATGGATACGGAATCAATATGCTTCCTCTGGCGACCTTTGTGATGGAGGCGTATAAGGATGATCCCTGCGAGATTTTTGCTATGAAAGGTGCTTTCAATTATAATGTTCTTGAGGAAGAACTGGGCAAAAAAATGCACAAGGCTATTGCTGTGATCCAGTTTAAATTAGAAGGTAAACTGGTGCGCAGACATAAAGAATTCCAGATGGAAGACAGAGCACTTCTTCATCGGATCAATCCGGAAAAAGGGACGATCACACTGCCTGACGGAAAAGAATATCCGCTTCGCGACAATAATTTTCCGACTATTGACTGGAAACATCCATACGAACTTACAGCCGGAGAAAAAGAAGTTATGGACAAACTGTCCTCTGCATTCAGAAACTGTGAAAAACTGCAAAACCACATCCGTCTCCTACTTGACAAAGGTGGGCTTTATACAGTATATAACGGAAATCTTCTGTTTCACGGAAGCATTCCTCTGAATGAAGACGGAACATTCCGGGAAGTACAGATTTATGGAAAAAGCTACAAGGGAAAAGAACTGTACGATGTACTGGAAACCTATGTGCGCAGAGCATTCTATTCTGTAGGAAAAGAAGAACAGAAGAAGGGCAGAGATATTATGTGGTATATCTGGGCAGCTCCGAATTCACCATTGTTTGGCAAGAGCAAGATGAGTACTTTTGAAAGATATTTCATAGAGGATCCTTCTACACATGAAGAGAAGAAGAATGCTTATTACCGCCTCTGGGAGAATGAAGAAGTGGTAGATAATATGCTTCGTGAATTTGGTCTGGATCCGGAAAAAGGGCATATCATCAATGGCCATGTTCCGATACACCAGAGTGAAGGAGAAAGTCCTGTAAAATGTGATGGAAAGGTTATCGTGATTGATGGTGGTTTTTCCAAGCCATATCAGAAAGTAACGGGAATTGCCGGATATACGCTGATCTATAATTCCTATGGACTGAATCTTACTGCTCATGAACCGTTTACGTCCAAAGCAGATGCTGTGGCAAGAGAGACTGATATTGTATCGAACCGCGTGGCAGTCAGCTACATGTCCAGACGCCAGCTTGTGGGTGATACAGATACAGGTCATGCGCTGAAAGAGAGGATACAGGAATTGATCCAGCTGCTGGATGCATACAGAACAGGTATCATCAAGGAAAAGAAATAAGATTAAAACTCTTTACTTCTAAATTTTCATTCTATATAATGGGAGTGTTGTGTGATATAACTGTTTTTACAGCAATTTGGCAGGATAAGAACTGTTATAGTGAAGGAAAACGTTATGAAACGGGCTATAGTAATCTTTTTAAATGGATTATCGAAGAGGATTATGATAAAAGTTGCCTGAAGATGATGAACAAAAGGAGAATACGATAATGGGTGGAATTTTTGGAGTAGCATCAAAGTCCAGTTGCATTCTGGACCTTTTCTTCGGAATTGATTATCATTCCCATCTGGGAACACGCAGAGGCGGAATGGCAGTGTATGATAAGAAACGTGGTTTTGACCGCGTGATTCATAACATTGAAAATGCGCCGTTCAGGACCAAATTTGATGGTGACATTGGTGAGATGGAGGGAAATCTGGGAATCGGATGTATTTCAGATAATGAACCTCAGCCTCTTCTGGTGCGCTCTCATCTTGGCAACTTTGCAATTACCACAGTTGGAAAGATCAATAACATGGATGAACTGATTGCCAACTGTTTTAAAAACGGATGCACTCATTTTCTGGAAATGAGTGGAGGAAGCGTAAATCCCACAGAAATGGTAGCTGCACTGATCAATCAGAAAGACAACATGATTGAGGGAATCCGTTATGCGCAGGAAGTGATAGAAGGTTCCATGACCATGCTGATCTTGACACCAAAGGGGATTCTGGCAGCACGTGACCGTCTGGGAAGGACTCCACTGATTGTGGGAAAGAAAGAAGATGCCTGTTGTGTATCTTTTGAAAGCTTTGCATACCTGAATCTTGGATATGAAGACCTGAAAGAACTGGGCCCCGGAGAAATTGTTGCAGTGACTCCGGACGGTGTGGAAACCCTGCAGAAACCAGGGGAAGAGATGCGAATCTGTTCTTTCCTCTGGGTATATTACGGATATCCTACTTCGGCATACGAGGGTGTGAATGTAGAAGAAATGCGTTATCATTGCGGTGATATGCTGGCCAGGAGAGACAGGGGAGAAGTAAATCCCGATATTGTAGCCGGTGTTCCGGATTCCGGTATTGCCCATGCGATCGGATATGCGAACCAGTCCGGTGTGCCTTTTGCCCGTCCGTTTATCAAATATACACCAACCTGGCCAAGATCATTTATGCCTACACAGCAGAGCCAGAGAAATCTTATCGCAAGAATGAAGCTGATTCCTGTACATCGTCTGATCAAGGATAAGAGCCTTCTGATGATCGATGATTCTATTGTACGTGGAACAACCTGTGCGAATATCATTAAGATGCTCAAGAAGGCCGGAGCAAAGGAAGTGCATGTAAGAATCAGTTCCCCACCGTTCTTACATCCATGTTATTTCGGAACAGATGTGCCTTCAAATGAACAGTTGATCGCACATTCTCATACAACGGAACAGATCCGTGAGATGATCGGGGCAGATTCGCTTGGATATATGGAAGTTGAAAAGCTGAAAGATATGGTTGGAGATCTGGCATTCTGTGATGCATGTTTCACGGGAAATTACCCGATGGAAGTACCGGGAAGAGATATTTCACTGGCGTTTGAATAAAAAACAGGTTAAAATAGTCAGGTAGAAGAATTGATGAAGGAGATTATGAGTATGAGTAACGACAGATATACAAGTCCACTTTCAGAAAGATATGCAAGCAAAGAGATGCAGTACATTTTTTCCCCGGACATGAAATTCCGCACATGGAGAAAGCTGTGGATCGCACTTGCTGAGACGGAACGTGAGCTTGGCCTTGATATTACAGATGAACAGATTGAGGAATTAAAAGCACATGCAGATGACATCAATTATGATGTGGCAAAAGAAAGAGAAAAAGTAGTCCGCCATGATGTAATGTCTCATGTATACGCATATGGAAAACAGTGTCCGAAGGCAAAAGGAATCATCCATCTTGGAGCAACTTCCTGCTATGTCGGGGACAATACGGATATTATTATCATGGCAGAGGCACTGAAGTTGGTCCGTACGAAGCTGATCAATGTGATTGCAGAACTGGCAAAATTCGCAGATGCACAGAAAGCCCAGCCAACACTTGCATTTACCCATTTCCAGCCTGCACAGCCAACTACCGTTGGAAAGCGTGCCACACTGTGGACACAGGAATTTATGATGGATCTTGAAGATCTGGAATATGTGAAGGGAAGTTTAAAACTTCTTGGATCCAAAGGAACGACAGGAACCCAGGCAAGCTTTCTGGAGCTGTTTGACGGAGATCAGGAGACTATCGACAAG
>OLVU01001438.1_pt1 | contig 15602 bp, 20 predicted proteins | sample 1673321 | NCBI WGS metagenome assembly OLVU01 (sample SAMEA3178942, study PRJEB25190) | human gut metagenome | biome: human gut; feature: human-associated habitat; material: faeces | place: Austria | collected 2013 | reverse complement strand
CCCAAATAGGAAAACGACTTACAAAATCATCACTTTGTATATTATAATCGTTATACATATCTGGAATTAATGTAGCACTACTAATGAATATATTATTATCAATCATAAAGCATTATTTTGTTTAGGAAGATTATTTCGATATAGTTTAATAGCTTCGTCAGGATGATTAAAACAAATTGCAAGAATTTTATTGAAACAATTAAGTCTTCGATTTGTTGCAATTTCATCAACAGTTTTTCATTGCAAAAGGTGTTCTGTCAATAGTTTTTTCACCATTTTCATAAGCACTACTTGTGTGACCAAATTTGAATTTGTAATAAACACTTTGCGGTATTCGACCTTTGACTTTATGATATACAGCTTTTATACACCAGTCATAATCATAATATATGAAATAAGGAATACCATTTGGATTATCAGCAGTTCGTATATTAATACCTTGTTCTAATAATTTCTTTTTTAAGTCTTTTGTAGCACCCCAATCGACAACACTACATACATCACCGGGCATTGTCTTTTTATAGTAAACATAAACGTAACCTACGGAACTACCAAAAGAATAATTATTACCTTTACATAGTAAATTAGCTATCTCATTATTAACTTCATCTTGCATATAAGTATACATTTCAGAAGGTAATTCTTTAAGAGCAGCAAGAGTTTCTATATCATCATCAAGTTTATCAAGACGTTCATAAACTAAGTAATTATAACTACGAATATAACTCATTAGTTTAGTACCAAGTAGAGTATCTTGTTTTTTATTAAAATAAATCTTACTACGATTATCAATATCGAATACTACTGAAACATCAACACCAGCTTCTTGATATTTAGCAAGATTATCTTTGATATTATAAATACAATCATTACGCCGTTCATAAGCAAGATGTAATTGTTTAATTAAAGAATTAAGTTGTATTTGAACTTCTTTAACGAAATCTCTCCAATAATATTCGTTATCAACCATAATGATAGAAGCATGATATTAATCTTGACCATTACCACGTTGAGCAATAGTAGGATTATTATTATTCGTTTTAATATCCAAATCTTGAGGATAAATACCAAATTCAGTTTTAAGTATTTCTTGAATTATACTTTCAAGCATATCATTAGGCAAAGGTAATTCAACATCTTGACCATCTTCATTCTTAAAGAACGAAAGAACTTCATCAGGATTTTCAAATATACCTGTAATCATTACTTCATTAATTGGTCGTCTATCATCAATATCTTTTGTACCAACTTTTTCAGCAATAATTATATGACCGTTTAATATAATATAAGCTCGTGGATACCCGGTAGGAGAGCAGGTTGGACGCCCACTTTGACGTAGTTTAAGAGATGTAATAGAACTTTCATACATATATCCATTACCAACAGTATCACCTACAAACGCAAAAGGCGCATCACTTTGTATGCGCACGGGTGTAGGAACTTTGTACTTTGTTCCTAACAATCTAATTTTATTAGCAACTCGATATTCAGTAGGAAGAATATCACTATATTTCAACTCTTCAACAGGAGCAATAAAAGTAAGTTTAAGAATATCATCTATTCCATTTTTCTCAACGCTTTGTCGGATACGATTTGCAAACATAGTTTTAATCATATCCTTAACACGTTCTTTAAGTTCGTGATTATTAGGTTGATTAACCATGTTTGCAATACGAGCTGCATATTGATTAAGTGTTCCCATATCTTACTTATTTAGATTCAAAAGATTAGCAATAGTATTTTGTTTTTTCCAAATATATTTTTCATCATCAGGATTAAATCCTTCTACGATATTATATTCAAGAGAAATAAAACCAATAGGTGTTTCTTTAATAGGGTCTTTAATAAGAAAAGTATAAGCAGACTTCATACCTCTACTTTCAAGTTCATCTTTATAACATCTATCTTGAAACTTATATTTACTAACATCATTACAATAATGACGATTTCTAACAAGAAGATTATGAAATAAATAAGGAAAATTATTAACAAGAACATCCTTAAAAGATTTCTTATAAGATACTATACAACAATCATAATCTTCACCAACAACAGTGTATTTATCCATTTCTACACCATTAATGAAATGACCACCATTATGAAAATAAGCAATATAAACAGCATTAGCGTGAATGGTATCTCGAATAGAAGCACATATCTTATCAAGTTCTATATAACAATTACTTTTTTCAATAGTAAGTTTTTGTTCTTTACGTTTAGGAAATAACCATTCTTTTAGATAAATACCAGCAATCGTACTTATGGATGTTATTATAGCTACTATAATAGCTGTATAATCGAACATAGATAGGCGTATAAGAGGATTAATATTAATAGGTATATTATATTGGGCTACTAACAAATATACGTTAAAATAGTCGATTTCCCACTATATTCACTATAAAAAAGAGGTGCTACATTAGTAACACCTCTCACCATTTCAATTCAATCTTTAACAATATAAATTGTTATATTACTAACAATTTATTTCTTCACTTTCTTACCAGTGGTCTTTTTACCACCTTTCTTTCCACCACATGCCATAGTAGTAATCATCTTAATTAATTAATGATTTTGTTTATAATCAACACCAATCTTTTTTAGAATAGGTTTGAATATCCAACTCCAAGCAACTGGTGCAAGAATAGCAGAATTAATAAGAATTGTAGTATTTTCATATCCACCTGCTATATATCCTGCGGCAATAGCAAAACAACTAATTAGCATAACCAGTCGTTTAGTCCATGTACCAACAGATTTATCACCATTAATATCATCTATTGCTTTAATGAGTATGTATGTTAAAACATTCACACAAAGCATAAATGATAAATCGAAATGAGTACTGAATAATTCAACAAAAGGTTCTACGAGTTGTTCCATTTACCATTCATCAATTTCATCGACTACCATATTTCTTATTTGGAATATATTTTAAGAAACTAAAAGGAAACAATTTCTTTCTAAAATCCTTATCAGATTCTAAACTTCTTGCTTCACCTTCAAAACAAATATCTTTATAAGCTCTGTTATAAGGAGGTAATATAATTTCAACTATCCAACTAACAACATAAGCTAATAAAGGAATTGCAGGAGTAGCAAGTAATCCCCACCAAGAATAACTTGTAGTAAGACTTAATATAATACTAACCAACAAACTTGTAATAAAAAGAGTAATTTGTTGATAACTATGAACGGTTTCATGTCGTTCAACAGTTTCAGTAATTTTATCTTTGTATTCAGTTCGTATGATTAACCACCATAATATCGTCATACATAAATACCCTTTGAACGGTAGGAATTTACAATAGACTTTAATCATGATTTTATCTTAATTGAATTTGTTTATAACAATGAGCATGTATAGTATTCATAAAATTTTCAGCAACTCCGCTATTATCAATAACTAAACCATCTTCATAACCTTGTAACGCCATTATCTTTTCCCATTCAGATTTTACTGTCGTATTATTATAAACAGTGTTTTGTAAAATACGCATAGCACCTGAATAATCATCATTTCCAACATCCTGTAATTTAATAAGACTATGAATACAAATTGGTACTATAGAATCAATATCCCCCATACCCATAATGCAATTATATACATAATTGGTATTATCAGAATTAGTATACATAATTGTTACAATGGAAGGTTTCTTTACTTCTTCCTTAGGTACTAAATCATAATATTTAATCCTAAGCCCAGTAAATCTTTGAATGATAACATCCAAACTTGCAGTGAGATAATCCAACTTATCATCTGTCATACTTTTAAGTAAGGTGACATTCGGAACAGCATACTTAATATCAGCACCTACAGAATTAGTTAAATTATTTACAGCACTAAATATGATAAATACTGGAACTGGTTTTGTACCATTTTTAATATCATTATTAAAAAATAAATGAAGACTAACAGATAATTGAGACATATATACACCATGTAAACTTCTATAATTCTTTATAGAAAGTTTAATGTTATTTTCATCACCATTTATATTCAAACTACCATCAGGTGAACCAATAATATTAAATATAGAATCTATAAGATTACCGAATTGAGCTTGTGTAGGTATTTTACCTGTTTCAAAATATTGTTTAAGCTGACTTTTAGTTGCCATAATTTGATTGACTGTTTTTGTATTACGAATAAATTAATCATAAAATGTACTTGATTTAGGATTAAATGAATTATTTATAACAACTAAAAGTCAAACTTAATTTAACTTTTAATTTGTAACATTAATATCTCTCATATATTTATTAATAAAACTCAACAGTTGTGTAGTTCTTAAATCTGTTGAATCTAAAATAGCATATAATTCTTTTTTATAATCATTCATATTTGCAATAGAAGTAAGAATGTAATTATATGTAGTTATAGCACCACCTGATAAACCTATTCTAATAGCTTCAGAAACAATAGGGAATGTATCATTTTCAGTAGCATAAACTATTTTAAAATAAGCTCTTGTAGAACTATCAGTTGTTATAAAAAAGTGTTCTTCTACAAGCTAATTTTTAATAACTCGATGTGTATTGGATAAATGATACCAACCAACCCAATTCCACTTAGCAGTTGAAGAAATTGCTCCTACAAGTGCTTCATCATTAGCTAAATATAATTCACCACCATTTTGTAACATTTTAGTCATTAATTCTGATGTAAGAATAGTATATTTAACAGGTGGAGTATTACCATATTCAGAAGGTGAACCAGTATTACAATGTACAATTATATAAGGTAAATATGTAGCATTTACTACATCATAAAAACCTATAAATAAATAAGATGCTTCATCACCAATAGTAACAAATCTATAACCAAGTACATTAGCATAATTAGGGTCGCTAAAACTTAAAGTATTGTCCCCCTATTAAATCACTATTTGGAATCTTACTTATCAAATTTTCAAAATCAGCTTGTGTAGGAATTTTCCCAGTTTGAAACAAGGCTTTAATTTGTGCAATAGTCATAGTAATAATAGTTAAAGTTTGACATATATCAGTTAAACTCTAACTATTATTACTAATAACAGTCAGAGTTTAATATAGTAGTTTTTTACTAAATTTACCAGCGTTTTCTAAATCATTTGCGACAACACTGTCAATAGCAGTCCATTTAGTTTGAGAATTACCTGTACAACGATAAAGATACAAATCATTAGAACCACCCATATCTACATCCATTGCGAAAGCATAACCAACATACCATTCACCATTTTGTAATGCAGGATAAACAGCATATGTTATAACACCAGAATTAATAATTCGCGGATTTGGATTATTATTGGTTCTATTTTGAATATTATAAAACGGAAAATTAGACCTTTGTAAATATTCAATTAAATCAATTTCATCAGCTTCATTAATATAGCCTATATTATTAGCAATATAATGAACATCTGATGAACTTAATATATGATATGAAACAGATACATTTAATAATGTAGCATCTGTTTCAAATCTAAGAATAGCTACAATAACATTATTCGATAATTTCTGATTCCAAGCTCCTATAAGGAAATAAGAAACATTATTATCAGTAACATATCTCAAACTATTGACAATAATACGGTCAGTACTATCGCTATCTCCAAAACTTATAGTATTGTCACCAGTCCCTCCCCAATGGCATACTTAACATACCATCAATAAGGTTGGCAAAATCAGTTTGAGTTGGTATAGCACCAGTGACAAATTTTGCTTTTAAAGCAGATTTAGATAAAGCCATAACTTTTAATTAATTAAGATTAGTAATAATACGTTTAATTTTAGCAAATAAACTTTCAGATTTAGTTTCTGTTGCAACTTCAACAGGTTCTTCTGATAAAGTTTGAACATCATTAGAACGAGTATTTGGTGTACGACCAACTTGGAAAATATAGTGGTCAACACCATTACCTTGTATCTGCATATAACCAATACCATCAGGCCCAGCTGATTGAGTAATAGTAACAGATTTAGAAGTAGCTCCAGAATATGAAGCAGTTACCGTAGCAGTTCGAGATGCAACATTATTCTTTGAAGCTGTAACAGTAGTTCCACTTAATGTAAATCCAGTACCACTAATTGCTAACGTTGGAGTTGCAGATTCAGTAGTAGCTGTTCCAGTAGAACCTGATGTATAAACAGGAGTTTTAGTTCTCATACAACTTGCTGTAATAGTAGAAGTTCCACCTGATGCAGCAATAGTTGTAGGATTTGCCGAAACAGCAATATTCCAACTACCGTAATTATAGGATTCAATTTTGTTAGCCGCTTGATAAATATATATTGTTCCACTTGCAGATTTACCATTAGCCGACCAAGTAACAGCTTGACTTTTAACAGTAGTTTGAGCTGAAACAGTTGTACCCTTCGAAGAAGCAGTAGCAGTAATAGAAGATACATTCGGAACAACATTAGCAGTTCCATTTGAAGCAGCTTCAGTAGTAACATCTTTTGTAGCACCAGATGTATATTCGTAAGTAGTAATTGTAGCAGATTTATTCCAAGTTTGACTACCATTTCCAGCTTTAGCAGTAGCAGAACCACCACTTGCAGGAATCGTAGCATTCGTAATTGGACCAGATGTTACATAACCATATGTATAAACACCACCAGAAGTAGATTTAACAGTTTTACTGTTTGTTATACTCTTAGAAGCAGTAGCTGACTTAGAATTATCTCCGTCATTTACAGCTTTTATAGTAACAGTATCAGTAGTTTCATTAGTTCCCATACTACTATGAGTAATCGTATTTCCAGATAAACTGAATCTACTATTACCATTAACAGTCATAGAAATTGATAAACTACCACCAATACTTCGTGTTTGATTTGGGCCAGTAGCACCCGAACTATACAAAGCATTATAAGTTTCAGTATTAGTAACAGAAGCACTTACAGTTGCAGAACCACCAGCTGCTGTCAAACCACTACCGATACTTATAGTAGGAGTTCCATACGCAGTAATTCGAGGATTGTAATTACTATTAGTTACTTTATTTTCAGCTTGATAAATATTAACAGTTTTATTGGCAGTTGCACCACCTTCACCAGTATAGGTTACAGTAACTTGTCCAACCTTAGTTCTTGCCTTAACTGTGGTTCCAAGAGAAGAAACTGTAATCTCATCTGTTTTTGAATAGGTAACTGTACCAGCACGAGTCGAACCAGATGTATAACTAATTGTCTGCGACATATTAGTAACATTGGTCGAAGATGTTCCACCACTTGCAGGAATATCAGATGCCGAAAGTGAACCACCTTCTAAAGCACCATAAGAAGCTATATTAGCTTCTTGATAAATAGTAATAGTTGATGATACTGTTTGACCATCAAATGTATTTGAATATTTACCAGTTACAACAATAGCTCTCTTATTACCAGCGGTAGTAGTTCGATTGCTTGCAGTAACTGTAACACCAGATATAGAAAATCCAGTAGCACTTCCTGATAGAACTGGAGTAACATTATCTGTACTAACTAAATTACCATTACGATACGTTTTAAATACAGCTGTAATATTTGTAGTTCCACCTTTTGCGGCAATTTCAGTATTATCACTACTTAATATTAAATCATATGTATAAACAGATGCTTCTTGTTCAACAGTAAGAATAACTTGTTTACTGGAATCTTTTTTACACTTTCCAATAAACTGCATACTTCTCTTAGAAGTACCTTTTTGAACAGGTGATGAAATTTTAACAGTCTGATTTCCTTGAAAAGAGGGAGATTCAATACTAATTGAATCTCCACTCTCGTCATTCCATTTATTAGTGATAACACTCATAAATGATTAATTAATTTATTCAGCAGATTCGAATGTCCATTCGTCATTAGACAGAACATTAAGCTTTTGTGCACCACCACCGGCCGGAATAGTAATAGTAGCCGTAGTAGTACCCTGCGAGTTCAGATACAGATAGCTATCACCAAGAGCCTGAGTAATCGTAATCGTTTTAACAACACTCGCACCTACACCCTTGATTTCAAGAGTTGCAGAACGAGCTTTAATAGTTTCATTCTTCGGTACAACAACAGTAACATCATAAGTATATTCTCCAGTAGCACCGGGGTCACCAGTAATAGCAGTACCAGACGTAGCAGTTGTACTACCATTAACCTTAAATGATGTTACATTTGCAATACCGAAGTTAGTTTTCCATGTAAACGTAAGAATTTTCGAGTTTGATTTACCAGTTACATGAATGGTTTCACCACCTTTTGCAACATTGATACTCAAACCATCAGGAGTAATGTACTCAGCAGCTGCTGTCTCAACAACAGTTACAGTAACACTATTCGACTTTCCAACAATTTTACCGGAAATTTCAGTAGTACGATTAGAACGACCTTTGTAAGGAGTCGTAGAATTAATCGTAATCTGTTGATTACCAGTACCAGTTTTAGGAATCCAGGATAAATAACTCGGAATAGTTGCCATTGTTTTTTTTTTGATTGATTAAATTAGTAACACGTTAATTACCAAATTCCCATTTAGTATCTTCATTAGCAAAGACAGTAATGGTATCATGGTAATTATTATCATCATTTAGTGTAACAAGAGTTTTATCAACAGCTAATTCTACAACAGGTTCATCTATTGGCCAAACTTTTTTACCATTAAGCCACATATCAAGAACCTGCCGACGATTACCATTAAGCATTACGACAGCTTCTGTAGCTCGTTCAAGAAGATTAAGTTGTGCCATAGTTGTAGATTAATATTAACCTTGCGGTGTTTCAAGAGCAGTTACACGACTTTCCAAAGAAGTATAATTACTCTCTAATGTATTTACTTTACCACTTAAAGTAGTAACAGTTTCTTGTAATGTATTAATAGTACCTTCAAGAGTTTCTACTTTTGTTTGTAATTCTTGAACAGTTGAAGATTCAGCCTTAGTGGCTAAACCTTCAACTACAAAAGTAATTAACTTCTGAAAAGCACCAGTTTTCGGAGGCCAGTTTAAGGTACAAAATACTTTACGAATTACTGATTCTTTCATATCATTAAACCGTTAATTAGATTCGACATTACCAACCCTAAATATAGGATGTTTAGTACCGTCACCTTCGATTTGCATATAATCAATACCGTCCTTAAAACGAAGAGTAACAGGTACGATTAAAGATTCATCACTTTCAGTTTGAAGAGTAACATCAATTTCTTCAGTAATAAATCCAGTAGCAACGAATTTGACTTTAATAATAGTTCCCGGTATAGCAGTATAGTTAAATCCCGTATTTGCTACAACAGTTCGTAAATCTTGAGGAATCCATTCACTACCAACTAATACAGAAGCAGCAGTAACTGTTTCAACAGGTGCGTTCTTTTCAGTAACAGCGAATACAAAATATTCCTTAGTAGTAGGTTGAGGAGGAGTTTCCTCTGTCATTACAACTTTAATATCAATTGGTTCTGTACTACCATCTTCTAAAACAATATCTTTTTCAGTATCGTTATATCCGGTAGCAGTAAACTTAACACGAATAGAAGTTCCGGGTTCACCAGTATAAGCAAATCCCATTGCTCCACCTTGTAAAGTTTGTTCAACCCAACTATTATTATTCCATAAATAACCATGAACACCTGTTGTGATATTAACAGATTCCTCAGTTACAGCATGGATATAATATTGTTTAGTTGTAGGTTCAGGCGGTAACTCTTCAAGTACAATAGTAACACTATGTTCACCAGTAGAATTAATCGTACCAGTTCCAGTGTTAGTTATATAACCAGTTTTAGAAGCTCGGAAATCAACACTTGTTCCAACTGGAGCTGTAACAGCCTCAGATTTGCCAGCAGTCGATTCATCATTATTAAGAGGTTTCCAATCGCTTTCAGTACTGAGTTTATACTCAAACGTAACACCGTCTAAAGCAGTAGATTCAGTATTTACAGCAGTTGCATAGATAGTACCAGATTGAACTGGAACTTTATCCATTTCAACAGTAATTTCTGCGGTAGGAATTGCATAAGTTACCAGTTGTTCAACCTCTATATAACCCGACGAAACAAACCTCAAAATTCGGCTCGTATTGACATCTCCGGTGAGTTGTAGCGGCGTATCTTTTGTTACTTGACCTAATATACCACCCGTGTCCTTATCATAGACGTATGCGGCTATTTTGGCCTTTGTTTCGCTATCGACCACCGTAAGACTTACAGCACCTTGTTCAACCGGTAGAGCTGTAAGAGTAATATCACGAATTATATTCTCATCTAATGTAATACGCTCTTCATAAGTTTCATATCCACTTGCACTAACCTGAATCAAAATATCACGCGGGTCATAAGTTTCATATGTAAGAGTACCAGTACCTTGAGCAATAACTACATTAGAAGGTTTATCAGTAAATATAATTAAAGCATTATCAGGAGTTGCATTTACAGTTAATGTCTTTTTAGTCTTAGGTGTAAGAACAACATTAATTGTCGTATCTTCAATACCTACATCGACATAAACATCTTTTGTAATGTAATTCTCTTTTTCTACAATATAATGTAAACGACTTTGAATTAAACATTCAAGACTTGCACTGCCAACACCTGCCGATTCTTTACCTTCCGAATTAATCATTCGTATAGTAGAATCAACCGGAACAGCTTCAATCTTAATTGTTATATAATCTTCTTCATTTCGAGGAATACGAATCCAAAGTGTACCATCTTCAAACGTAGTAGGAATTTCGCTTGTAACTTCAATTTGATTAATACTGTTGCTACGAACATGATTATTGTGTTCTACAACAATACCATAAATCTCATTAATAGCATCTACAATACGTTTATTATCAGTAACAAGTTCTTCAGAAGTTTTATCTTGTTTATTAATAAGCAAACCTTGAAGCTCTTGAGCTTTTTGTTTTAATTTCTCAATATCACTTGCAGCTGTTGGTAAACCAACTTGTGCGGCAGTAACTTTATGAGGATTATCATAATTACGAGTATGAGCATTAAAATTATCTTTGTCATTCTCGTAATCTTCTTTATCAAGTTTCTTGTTTATAGCAGCCCAAACATCTTGAAACTTTTTATTAACTTCTGTAACATGATTGTTAATCCAAACATTCAACTGTTTGAACCAACCTTTAACCCTATTTTCAAGAGCATCAATGTACTCTTTCTGAGGTCGAGATACAGGTTTATCCATATCGGCAGTGTTATCAACATTGCCAAGACCAACTTGTTCTTTTGTTACCTCATGAGGATTAAACTTATTATTAATATGTTCAAATAAAAGTTTTGTAAGTTGTTCAACAGGATTTAAGTCTTCAGCTGTAAGCTCACGAACATATACTTGAACATCAAGAATCTCATTAACAGCATCATTAAAATCAAAATTGGTCTTTACATTCGTTCGATAAATCCACCAAGATTTACCCTCGTGAACATAAATACCAGTAAGAGTGAATATCTGATTACTTATGATACCTTGTACTGTAATTGTATGTATAGAACGAACAATCGGTACAAGTATATAAAGATATTGTTGAGTTGATTTAACCCACGGAACTTTATATTCATAATGTCCTACATCAATATTTCGAGATTCAAACTCGGTAATCTTTGCAGAACTAATATCAGATTTTTCAGTTAGCTTAAATAGAGCACTATTATCGTAAGCAGTTACATTAGTTAAGTCTATTTCAATCCTCTCTTTTGTCCTATATAAATATAGGTGGCCATTCTTTCGATAGTACATATATAATGTAGGAACTGTTTTAACACCAGCACCTTCACCATCTACTGTACCAATATATTCTCCGGTTTGGCCATTATAAACACTTGGATATACACCATCTTCAAGTACACCGAGCGCTACAACATTTCGAAGATTAAGCACAACCATACCGAAACAAAGCCCGAGCGATACAATCAGCAAAGTTAATAATAATAGGATGAATTTTAAGACCAGTTATTGCTTTCTTTCTTGCAGCTTGAATACCACAAGTAATGATTTGATAAGCTAATGTAATCCATAAGCTCATAAACCAAGTAGCAACAGTAGCCTTAAATAAAATACCTACGACAGTAGCAATGACGAAACCAATAATAATATCGTCTTTATGTTCTGAATAATAACCACTTAAAAAAGTAGTTATTTTATTCCATATTCTCTTTATCATAATACTAATCGTATTTATTGTTATATGACGATTAATAATAATAATGGTGCAACTTGTATGGCTCGGCCTGCGGCCTCGCTCCCCGGTGGGGCAGGAGGTTGCACGCCCACTTGTCACATAACATTAGCATCATTAAGAGAATAACTCCTAACACCACAATTAATAGCATTAGGAGTTATCCTTGTGGTTACATTTTTAACAAATCAATTTCTTACTTAATGAGTGCCAATACCTCTTCAAGTGCAGTAATTGCATAAGTTTTCGTATTGTCAATAGCAATAAATTGAGTAACCTGTAAACCCTCTGTATGTAAATTAAAGGGATGTGTGAAATCAGCACGAGAAGTAATTACATAAGTGTCATACATAACACCCTCGGTAGCTGTAAAAATATCACCATAAACACGGTCATATTCCTTGAAATTAGGATTATAACCTACACCAGCAACATCTGCTTCTTTCTCAAGTTTAGCAACTTGGTCATAAGTACCAACCGGAGTTTGATTCTCAGTACCCTCTTCAAGCGTAGCACGAAGAATACCATCAAACGTCACATAATACTCAAAACCTGCGGCGCCAGTGAACGTAACACTTGCTTCGGTGAAATCATCAATCGTAATGCTATCAGCACCAAAACGAGCATTAATCTTAGTTAAAGTCTTTTCAACTTCAACTTTCAGACGAGCAATAATATCAGCACTTGCTTCGTCAATTCCGTTGATAGTTACGCTGGCATTGTAAACTTCCAGAGGATAACCACCAAAAGAATTAATAGGCTTGCACGAGATGATAACCTCAGCATCGAAACCTTGATAACCAATACCACGATTAGCTACGAGATTCGTAAACTTATACGTTTTACCAGCAGGAGCAAGATACTTTTCCTTATGTTGCTTCGACCACTTAGGATTAATCCAAACGCCGCGTTTAACCTTGCCATCACCAAGACCAAGAACAAACTGCAACATCTCATCATCCTTGACATCCGAAGCAGCTGCAACGACTTTACCAGCCGAATTAAGAAGAACAGCTTGTCCGCGAGTCAGCTTGCTAACATCATTATTAGCAAGTGTTGTCAGAAAATCATTTGCGACAATTACACTTTTCATTTTCTATTCTAAATTTGATTGTTGTTTAACAGCACTAAAACTGTCATCTTTAAGAACAAGAAGAATATCGCTAACTACACTATCTATGAAATCAGGTGTAACTTCCATATCTGACATTTGGTTAATATCAATATTAAAAAGACGTGGCTTCTTAATATATGAAATCTTAACCGCATCTTCAGATAAATTAAAACCATCACTGCTATAACTGTCATCTGTTCCTGCAATTGTTACTTTCTGTGTCGCACTGAAGAAACGTCCGAAAGTTATTTTGTTAAGAAGTGTATTCCATGTATTATCACTTAACTTAATCTCACCTCGAATATTTTCGGTAGCAATTAAATCATTTTCAGAAAACTTATTTCCTACATTTACGAACTCGTCATAAGTAGTATTATAAGTAATAACAGGAATGTCTATATCATTAACTTTCAATGCAATTTCATCTTTTGCATTAGAAGTAATAATAATACAATCTTTATAATAACGACCAATCAGATTCTCCCAATAAACATTATATTTATTAGAAAGAGCTTGACGTAATCTATCACAAGTCAAACCTGCGATTTCATACAAATCAATCTTATCTGAATCACTATCATAAAGAGAAAGAATATCTGAAATATCAATCTCATTCCCATTAACAATAATTTGTCCATTAAATTCATCACCAGTTAAAGCGATTTTAGACAAATCAATTAGATGATAATATAAATTCTTAACTTCATCATCAGGATAAACTTCATGTAAATTCTCAACAAGTCGAGCTTTACCATAAGTTAATCGAGAAGTAGAAGAAATAAGTTTTAGATAATCACCCGGAAGAATAACGAAAGCTCTATTTGGATAATCCGCATCTTGCTTATCACGTTTAAGTTTAAGCCACGGTGTTTCACGTTTTAATGATTGAATATCATCTACACGTTTTTTACTATCTTCAAGACCTTCGCCTTTATAATTAGTTTTCCTATTTGATTTAGTTTGTATATATTTAACGGCAGCTCGATTCAGCATCATATCAATAAACTGAGGAGCAATACTCCGATGTCTATTAGATGTTATCTGCTGTATTCGTTGCTCTATTTCGATGTGTAACTCTTTTACCGTTTCATACATGACTAACCTTTCAAACTACGATACTTCGCGTTCCACTCGGCAACAATACCTTTGTTGTTATCATTCGAGAAATACGAGATAGCATCATTAATATTATTACCAATAACATTTTCCGGATTAGAAGCATCGACAATGATAGAACTATTCGGAAGCTGTCGAATAATATTCATCCAAAGATAAATAGTAATCTTAGCTTTCATCTCCAGATGTTTATCATCAACAATACTAATAAACTTCTGCGGGTCACTGTCAATAAGTTCAAGAAGAACAGATTGCTTATCATCGGCAGTCATTGCCATAAATTCCGAATAATCACCTACGCTACCTGTCGATACAACAACGTTGTCAATAAGTGCGCTATTCGGATTATTAATAAGTTCTGTATATTTCTTGAGAGCATCAGTGCGAAGTTTCGTCCGAGCAGCTTTGAGTGCTTTACGCTCACTATCCGAAGTAAGATAAAACTGAATATTGACGCTTTTATTAATGTCTTCAACTTTATTAGCAACTTTGCTACTTAAAAGGCAATATCTCCAACTAATATAATCGGGAATATTAACAAAAGTAACATATTTATAAAGTTCCGTTTCATCAAGTTCCTTAATCCGTTTCAGAACAATAGCTTCAAGTTCTGAACTAGTTTCATTCTTAATCTTATCAGCTTTTTTAAGTTTACCAATAAGTTCGTCGATATTACTTTTCAGAGCAGGATTACCTAAATCTAAAACGTAAGAAGTATCGAACTCTAAGCCATGAACAGGAATCTCAAGAAGAAAATCATTTAAGTATGTAGTGATTCGTTCTTGCCAAGAACTATCAATAGGAGATACACCAACAACAGTAGGAAGAAGAACTCGCATTTCCTCACTACGGCTCAGCAGTTCATTAACAGGACGAATAGCAGAACCAAGACGAAGAAAGTCAGTTTTGAAAGCATCTTTATTCCGAAGTTCAAAAGAAGAAGGATTGTTCCTCCATTCAATACGAACTGAACGATTAACTTTAATCATATTTTTAACATTTTAAGTTATTCAATCTTTTATATGTTAATGAGTAGTAATAACCTTTCGATTATTACTACTCAAATTGGGTGTTTAGTTTAGAGCTAAATCAAGCCAGAACGAAGTAGTAGGATTATCAATATTAATACCCTGCGAACCAAGAACTTCATAAGAAGCAATATCCTTCGTATCCGACAGTTGAGTACCACTCGTAAGTCCCCACGAAGCAGGCAGTTCAGCCATACCTTTATAAA
>OLVU01001428.1_pt1 | contig 15702 bp, 9 predicted proteins | sample 1673321 | NCBI WGS metagenome assembly OLVU01 (sample SAMEA3178942, study PRJEB25190) | human gut metagenome | biome: human gut; feature: human-associated habitat; material: faeces | place: Austria | collected 2013 | reverse complement strand
CTGTTTGCCGACGGATTGGTCTGCCGGACTCATCGGTTCGCTCTCGTTGATCGAGTTGAGTCCCCGAAAATCGAAAGTGAGGGGCCGTTGCTGTGTACATAAGGAACGTGCCGTCTGGAAATACAAGACCTTGCCTTTGCTTGGTTTTGATATGCAGGACGAGGAAGATGAGTTGACACCGCTTTCAGAGTATGCGAAGCGTGCCTTGTTCCGCTCGGAGAATAAGAAGGAAAATATCATGTGTGTAGTGGATGAGGCGTGTTCCTCTTGTGTCTCCGTGAATTATGAGATCACGAATCTTTGCCGGGGTTGCGTGGCTCGTAATTGTTATATGAACTGCCCGAAGGACGCTATCCGATTCAAGAAAAACGGTCAGGCCGAGATTGATCATGAAACTTGTATCAGCTGTGGTAAATGCCACCAAAGCTGTCCGTACCATGCCATCGTTTATATCCCGATCCCTTGCGAGGAAGTTTGTCCGGTTAAGGCGATCAGCAAGGACGAGTATGGGGTGGAGCATATCGACGAGTCTAAATGTATATATTGCGGTAAATGTGTGAATGCTTGTCCGTTCGGTGCTATCTTCGAGATCTCGCAAGTATTCGATATCTTGCAACGCTTGCGGAATAAGGAACAGATGATAGCGATTGTCGCTCCGTCTATCTTAGCTCAGTTTAGCGCTCCGAAGGAAAAAGTGTATGGCGCTATCAAGTCCTTGGGATTCGAGGAAGTGGTCGAGGTGGCGCAAGGCGCTATGGAAACCACCCGTCATGAGGCGGAAGAATTGATCGAGAAATTGAAAGAAGGACAACCGTTCATGACCACTAGTTGCTGTCCGTCTTACGTGCAATTGGCCGAGAAACATATCCCGGATTTAAAGAAATACATCTCTTCTACTGGATCTCCGATGTATTATACGGCCCGTATCGTGAAGGAAAAATATCCGGATGCGAAGATCGTGTTTGTTGGCCCGTGCGTGGCGAAACGAAAAGAGGTGAAACTAGATCCGTGCGTGGATTTTACACTTACGTTTGAGGAAGTAGGTTCCGTATTGGAGGGATTGGGTATCAAGATCGAGGAGGCCCAGCCTTTCTCCGTATTATTTAACGCTGTCCGTGAGGCGCATGGCTTCGCCCAAAGTGGTGGTGTGATCAACGCCGTTAAGGTTTATTTGAAGGACGAGAACGTAAATGCCGTGCAGGTAGCCAACCTGACAAAGAAAAATGTGGCATTATTACGCGCTTACGCTAAAACCGGAAAGGCTCCTGCGCAGTTTATAGAAGTGATGGCTTGCGAGGGCGGTTGTGTGACCGGTCCTTGTACGCACGCCGATAAGACTGCCGGACAAAAGCAGCTTATTAAGGAGCTTACTAAATTCTAGACAAAATGATTAAAAAATTGGCTTTATTTGTCTCCTTGACGGGAGTTTTTCTATGTACCGCTTCTTGCGGACATAAAGAATTACTGTCGATGGGAGATTATTCCGTACAGGTATTTAATGATACCCGCGTACGTTTCGCTCCGGATGTATATCCCGCCGCTTTTAACGCTCCGGGACCGGACAGTATCTATCATTTGGTGAATGGCCGTATTATCTTGAAGAAGGTAACATTGCCGGAATATAAGCGAAACGTTTCCGTCAAACTCCGGGTTACGGTAGCTTCGAATGGAGATCGCTGGGATAAATCCGGGTCTTGTTTTGTATTGCCAAATGCCTCGGGCATTAATTTGTTGAATATCGCTAAAGGCGAGAAGGAGTTTCCTGCGGTGGATAGCGTGAAACTGGAGAAGATGATCGGTATCATCCCCGGGACGGATTATCAACCTACCGTGGAATTGATGCGTTTCATGACTCCGTTCGGAGTAGGGCATTACAGTAGTCCCGAGGATAGCTTGACAAAACATCGTAAACCGGTGTATGTCGACCATTGGGAGGATAGCGTAAGCTGGGAGCAAGACATAACCGATTTGTATCCTCTTCTGGAAGGTGGCGCTTATGTTGGGATCTTTATCGATACATGGACACCGGAAGGATACGTCGCTAGCATGACAATCGATGTGGACGAGTCCGATCTGACTTGCGACGCTTTGCCGAAGAAACATGTAGAGCCGTTGATGAATACGGTTTATTATATCGGGCAGGAATATCCGGATATATTCGCTAGGAAGGACGTCTCGGTAGATTTTGATATTCCACAAGGCGCACGGGATGTACGTTTGAAGTATATCGTAACCGGACATGGCGGTCATTCCGGAGGGGATGAGTTCGTGGAGAAACAGAATATTGTATCCGTTGATGGAGTTCCTGTCTTGGATTTTGTTCCTTGGCGTACGGACTGCGCTTCTTTCCGCCGTTTTAATCCGGCAACCGGGGTTTGGTTGAGAAAGCGTCTGGCTTCCTATATCACCGAGAAGGGTTATTCGGAGAAAGAAGTAGAGGAACCCTTGGCGTCTTCGGATCTTTCCCGTTCTAATTGGTGTCCCGGATCGGACGTGATACCGGAAGAGGTGGAGCTGAAGGATATCCAACCCGGCCATCATACGCTGACGGTGAGTATTCCGGAAGCGGCAGAGGTGGATGGGAATAAGCTGAATCATTGGTTGGTCTCAGCCTATTTGGTCTGGGATGAGTAAATAATGTGACAATATGTTGATGTACCAATGTGCCAATCATGCTCTCTTCAACTAATTGGCATATTGGCACATTAGCCAATTAAAAAATTATTGATATGGAAGACTTGTTACCTTTCGCGCTATTATGTTTCACTTCGTTTTTTACGTTGACCAATCCACTCGGTACGATGCCGGTTTTCTTGACCATGACCAATGGCATGAATGAGCATGAGCGGAAAGCGATTGTCCGAAGGGCCACGATCGTGTCGTTCATCACCTTGATGGTTTTTACTTTCTCCGGTCAGTTCCTGTTTAAGTTCTTTGGTATCTCCTCAAACGGCTTTCGCATAGCTGGCGGCTTTATTATCTTCAAGATCGGGTTTGATATGCTTCAGGCACGCTATTCCAACGCAAAGTTGAAAGAGGAAGAGGTGAAAACCTATGCGGATGATATATCCATTACTCCTCTGGCGATCCCGATGTTGTGTGGTCCGGGAGCGATCGCCAACGCTATCATGCTTATGGATGACGCTTCGACATTCACCTTAAAGGGTACGTTGATCGGAATAATCGCATTGGTCTATTTTATCACATTCTTGATCTTGCAAGCTTCTACCCGGCTGGTACGTATATTGGGAGAGACTGGAAATAACGTGATGATGCGTTTGATGGGATTGATACTGATGGTGATCGCCGTGGAATGTTTCGTAAGCGGATTGAAGCCTATCTTGATCGATATCTTGCGTGAGGCGATGGGCTAACAAATTACCAGACCAGCTTCTTTCTGCGATGGGCGCTAAATATTGGAATAACCTTTTCTTATCCTCATCGCAATCGGAGATATTTGCTTTCCAGATAAGTCGCTCTGCTTGGAACGGGAGATACGATATGATATCATGGGTGTGTGTTGTCCCGTTTGAGATCGTGATCTTCTTGGATTTAGCATACAGGTTCATATCCTTCATTTTTTGCTGTCCTTCAGGTGTAGTATCATGAACTTCTTGTGTGAAATGAAGTCTGTTTATTTTTAACATGGCTAGGTGATCGATCAATTCTTTGAGATTATCCTTCGAGATGAGAGTGAAAGGTGTGTGTATAGCCACGGTCCGATTGCTGTATCGGGGGCCATCTAGTATGGTCATTCCCGGTACGTTCCATTGAATATTCTCTACCTGAGTTTGGCTGTTTATTGCTGGAGGAAGCAGAAAACGTAAGGTTTGCATTGCGTAAAAGAAACCTTTTTGTCCGGATGCTTTTATTAGAATACAAGAGGGGGCTATATTCAGTTTATAATGTTCGGCCGCTAGTTCTCTGTCTGTGCGGAATATGATATTGGCTCGTTTGTCTTGTATTTTTATTTCCGGGGTGAATCCGGCGGAAAGCGTGAATAGATCGGTCAACTCCCGAGCGATCATAGCCTGTTTTTCATTTTCTACACTGATGAGAGTTGCCTTATTGAAGGTGAAATCACCTTTGTCTGATACACTTTGCAAGGGGAAAGGAATGATCTCCGGTTTTTCGTCCGGAAGGAAACATTTTACAAGTATCATAACCAAAATAATAAAATATATACCTGTTGTACGTAACATAAGAATAATTTTTAATGATATGCTTTTTTGTTTAATTTTTCACTTGCTGCAAATCTATGCTTTAAGGATATTTTCTAGAGTCCAAAATCGTCCGTGAAAATTCAAAAAACGTTTTTTTATACTCTGCAAGCCTTATATTTCGGACGATTTAGTATTTTTGCCGAACAATGGGTGATATACAACTATGCAAGTATTTTGGAAGTTTTTACAATTATATCTATTGCTGTTTTTAGTGTGTTTAACAGAGTCTCTTTATGCAGCTCCTAGGTATTATTTTAAACAAATCTCTTTGGAAAACGGATTATCGCAGTCTTCCGTGAAATGTGTACTGGTAGATGAAAGAGGTGTTATGTGGATTGGTACCCGGTTTGGGTTGAATCGTTTCGATAGGGAAAAAATAACCGTTTATCAGGAGGAGAGAGAGAATCCGAATTCTCTTCCTTATAATGATATTGTTTTTTTAGAGGAAGATGCGGAGGGGAATGTTTGGGTAGGAACTAGTCGCGGATTGGCATATTTCGATCGTGGTACTCGAAAATTTGTACGTCAGGAAATAGACGGTCAACCTTTGGTCGCTGCTTGTAGCCTCCTCATGCCGGAAGGAATCTATTTTTTAGGGAAGCAAGGTGTTTTTTGTTATTCCTATGCGGAAAAGAAAATGATCCGGTGTAAGTTCAAGGAAAGTCCGTTTGAATTTTCGCCTAATTATGTTTATTTGTATGACGAAAAAGAGAGGAAGGTCATACTGTCTTTTCTGGAAAAAGGGCTTTGGTGGTATTCGCTAGACACCGGAGATATGGAACGTGTGTCGTTTATCCCCAAAGGGAATATCCCCTCCATGTATATAGATTCATTCAAGAGAATATGGGTGGCTATCTATAATAAAGGTGTTTTTTGTTATGATCGAGAGGGGAGATTGCAGGAGCATTTGGAAACCCCGGAGAGATTGACTCATAATATCGTGCAAGATATGTGCGAGAAAGATGGCGAACTTTGGCTGGCGACGGACGGAGGTGGTATCAATATATATAATTACAAAAATAAGACCGTAAGAGCGATTATGCATCTTCCGGGCGATCGCCATTCGTTGCCGGTAAATTCTTTCGCCTGTCTGTATATCGATGATGAAGATAATGTTTGGGCGGGCAGTATCAGGGGAGGATTGATCGGCATCAAACCTGTTTTTATGACGACTTATCGGGATGCTCCTCCCGGGGCTTCTTACGGTTTGAGTTTTCAGTCGGTCACTTCCATGTATGAAGATCGTGATGGGAAAATCTGGATAGGAACGGATGGGGGAGGTCTTGATTTGTTTGATCCGCAAAAAGAGACTTTCCGGAAATATCCTCAGACTGCGGGGATGAAGGTGGTGTCTATCATGCCGTATAGCGATTCGGAATTGTTGTTATCTTTGTTTGGTGTAGGGCTTTATCATTTTAATAAAAATACAGGAGAATGCCGGGAGTTTTTGTTAAATTGGGGGCATGTGCGAAAGGATTTATTCTTACGAGGTAATTCGATTCGTTTATTTCCTTTAGACGAGGACTGTTTTTGTCTTTTATCCGATAATCATTTGTCTGTGTATAATCGGCGGAAACAACAATTTGAGTCTTTACCGGAAGATCTGTTACCGCAAAGTTTGCTTGCGCCCCGTTTCATACAAGGCGATTCTTGTTACATAAGTTCTTCTGCGGCTTTGTATGTGTTGGATATCCCGCATAAGCAACTACGTCCGTTATTTGTGAGGAATGAGGATATCGGTACGATACTTGCGGTAAAACAAGATAAAGATAACCGTTTTTGGTTGGGGACATCTTCCGGTCTATATGTTTATGACCGTCTCTCGGAAAGATTGGACACGGTTGATCAGGATCGTTTTATTGGGGTAACGTCTCTTGCGTTTGATCGTTCTGATCGCCTTTGGATAAGTACTCATGAAGGGTTGTATGCGTATGTACCGGATGAGAAGCGTGTAATCGTTTTTGGGGAATCTGACGGTGTCTTTACACGTGAGTTTCTTCCGGAACCTGCTTTTGAGGCTTCTTCCGGTAATATTTATATTTCTGGGGTGGAAGGGCTGGTTAGGATACGGCCCGACTATGACATTCATGAGGAAGAGGATTTTTCTGTAAGCATGATTAATTTGGCTTTAGATGGGGCTCCGATTCATCCCGATGGTATATCCGGGGAACAGGCTATTTCCATTCCGTGGGATTATGTTTCCCTTGGGTTAAGTGTTATCGTGAAAGAGAAGGATTTGATGCGGAAGAAATTATTCCGTTTTTACATCAAGGGAGACCGTATGCATTTACATTTCCGGCACTTTCTCCGGGCAACTATGAATTATGGGTTTCCTATAGCAAGAAGAATGGAGACTGGAGTGTTCCTTTAAGATTATTGACAGTAGATGTGGAGCCTCCTTTGTGGAGACGCGCTTGGTTTCTGATTGCGATGGGGGTGATTGTGTTTGCGGCAATTGGAGGGATGATCTGGTCTGTCATGCAACGCAAAGAAAGGAAACTTGCTTGGGCCATGAAAGAACATGAACGAAAGTTTTATGAGGAAAAAGTCCGTTTCATGGTGAACATCAGCCATGAATTACGTACGCCGCTTACTTTGATCTATGCTCCGCTCAAACGTTTGCTGAAATCCGGAAAGGTGACGGATAAAGATGTATCCCGGCAATTGGATGGTTTGTTGTTGCAGACTTGCCGGATGCGGGAGATCGTCGATATGGTGCTCGATGCCCAGAAGTCTGATACGAACGGCGATGTTATGGATATTCGTTTTTACGATCTTAACGATTGGATACGATCGGTAACGGATGATTTTATCATGGAATTCGAAGCCCGTAGGATTTCTGTGCGGTTCCAGTTGGATGCTTCAGTAGAGAAAGTACCCTTTGATACTTCCAAATGCCGTGTCGTTTTATCTAATTTATTGATAAACGCAATGAAATTCAGCGATCCGGATACCTCATTGGTCATTGGTACGGAGCGTATGGATAAGCATGTGCGGGTTTTCCTTGCGGACCAGGGGATCGGATTGAGACATGTGGATATAAACCGTCTTTTTACCTGTTTTTACCAAGGTGAACACGACCGTAAAGGGAGTGGGATCGGGTTGGCTTATGCCCGGAAACTTATAGAGTTGCATGGCGGAAGTATAGGTGCTTACAATAATGAGGATGGAGGTGCCACTTTCTATTTCGACCTTCCTTTCACGCAAGCGTTTGTTTCCGTGGAACCGGATAGGGTTATCGATTTAAGCGTGAAGGGCGCTGACATGCCGGAAACAGATGTGTGCGGAGTACAGGTAGATACGGAGCTTGCTAAATATACATTGTTGGTGGTTGAAGATGAGATAGAGCTGCGTAACTACTTACTCGGTGTCTTGCAGGCAGAGTTTAAGGAGGTTTTTGTAGCCGGAGACGGGGAAGAGGCTTGGGAAATCTTGGGGCAATGTCAGCCGGATATTGTAATCAGTGATGTCATGATGCCTCGGACTGATGGTTTTGAGCTGTGTTACCGAATCAAGAACGACGTAGCGGTTAGCCATATTCCTGTGGTTCTATTGACCGCTAGGGTGGATCAAGCAAGTTCGGTAGAGGGGTATAAATCAGGGGCGGATATCTATTTGGCGAAGCCGTTTGATATAGATTCCTTGTTGGTGATTCTGCGGAATATATTAAGACAACGAGACCTACTTCGTGTGCGTTATCGTGAGTCCGGTTGTCTATTCTCTCCAAAAGAGGATGCGACAAGCAATGCGGACGAACAATTCATGTGTAAATTGAATACGTTGCTTCGGGAGAACTTGAGTAATCCGGATTTGAATGTGCCTTTTATCGCCTCTGCGATGGCGATGAGTAGAACGACGCTTTATAGCAAGTTCAGTCATTTGTCGGATGTCTCGGTTGGTGATTATGTGATTCGGTTTCGTATGGTCGAGGCTTCTCGGTTGCTTTCATCTCATAAGGATATGAGTATTCAGGAAGTAGCGGACCGTGTCGGTTTTTCCAGCGCTCGTTATTTTAGTACGGCTTTTAAACAAAGCTATGGGGTCACTCCAACCGAATATCGTCGAAATAATTAAGTGTTAGTTGCAGACTATTCTTTTCATAAATTCAATCTTTTTAGCAAAATCTGATAGATATCTCCTATAAACAACTTTTTGGGTGAGTCATATGTTTTAAATAGCTCCTGAATGAGGACATTATGATAGATTTTCTATGATAATTATTATTGTCTACCTATTGACATTTCGGGTTGGCTAGTGTAAAATTGGCTTAAAAAAGTATGGCTACAATAAAAGTAAAGTTTCGTCCATCGACGGTGAGAGGCAAAGCGGGTGTTGTCTGTTACCAACTTTGTCACAGACAGGAGAATAGGCAAATAACTACCGATATGCGGATATTTCCTCATTGGTGGAATGGGGAGAAACGAGAGTTGGTTGTTACGCCTGACAATGAAAAAACTATTTTTTCTTATCAGAAACGAATAAATGCGGACTTAGCTGCGATCCGGAAAATCATTCGGGAATTAGATGCTGTAGGGAATGAATACACCTTGTCCGATGTGATCGGGAGATTTCGATCTCCAAAAACTGAAACCGGAATGTTGGACTATTTGAGAAAAGAGATTGGACTCCTTCATGATAGCGGTCAATTCAGTACTTCCCGTAATTATTTACGAACATTGAACAGCTTTTCCTCTTTTTTAGAGAATTGTGATATACCTCTCACCGCATTAGACTCCGATACGGCTTGCAAATATGAGAAATGGCTATGGGGAAGGAGAGTGAGTAAGAATAGTAGCTCATTTTATATGAGAATCTTGCGTGCCGCTTATAATAAAGCTGTACAAGAGCAACTTGTGGAGCAAGCTTTTCCTTTTCATGAGGTATATACCGGGATCGCCAAGACATCGAAACGTGCCGTTAGTGAAAAGACCATTTTGAAATTGCAGAGACTTGACCTGTCTTATTCATCGGCTTTGGCTCTCTCCCGGGATTTGTTTGTATTCAGCTATAGTACTCGAGGGATGGCGTTTGTGGATATGGCTTATTTGAAAAAAGAAAATATAGGTAAAGGGGTAATTACTTACTGTCGCCATAAGACCGGTCAAAACCTGACGTTGCGTATTGAACCTTGTATAGAGGCGATCTTGAGACGATATCTATCGGACTCTTCGAAAACTCCCTATGTATTTCCAATCATTACCGATGAAAATCCGGATCGGGCTTATTTGCAATACCAAACGGGATTGAATTACCATAATCAGAAATTAAAGCGATTGGGGAAGTTAATCGGTGAGACATTGCCTCTATCTTCATACACTCCCCGCCATAGTTGGGCTACCGCTGCACGCAATCATAATATCCCTGTTGCGGTTATCAGCGCAGGAATGGGACATACTTCCGAGAAAACAACTCTTATTTATTTGGACTCTTTGGATAACTCGTTGATAGACAATGCGAATAATGGGATTTTAAAAGACCTAAATTCTACTGTCTCTTGGTAAGAAATCTTAGAAATACGTCGCAAATGTAATTATAATCTGCAAAACAAAAAAATAAAGGGGGGATTTTTGGATATAAATTGTATCCTCTGTTGATGTAACTCGTTAACAAATAGCGTATATAAATACGTTAATTGTTTTCTTCTCTATTATTCTTTGTCTGGTCTGGAAAATGAGAGTGTATACTTTTTTCGACAACAACCTTATCTTTTTTCGAGTATCAAATTGAGTAAACCGAGTAAAAAAGTAGTTTATATATATATTATATATTTGATAATAAGATAAATAACTATTTGTACTGTTTCTTACCAAGAAACGGTAGAAATATAGGGTTAGGGTTTCCCATTCACTGTAGTCAGGAATGGTCCTCATTTCGGAATTTTATATAAAAATAGCCGGATTAACCTTGATTGCTGTATATCCTTTAATCAAAAAATAAGGAAATACAGGAATGGAAGGTATATCCTCTTTGTACATGAATAAAAACGGTATAATTCATTGAAAACAATAACACTTGACGGCAACCATTGGTTTGCGCTAAAAGTATTTTATAACAAAGTTTTTGAGATCGAGGAATCCCTCAAGAAGGATGATATCGATTGCTATTTCCCTTGTGAGTATGCGGTGGTCATGCGGAATGGAGTAAGAAAGATCATACGTAAACCAATTATCAGTTCAATCCTGTTCTTTCATTCTACGACATTGCGTGCGATGGAGATACAGAGGCAATTCACGGACAAGGTGATCCTGTATACAAGAGATAAGGAATTGAAAAAGGTGCCACTTATCATTCCGGACCGGGAGATGAATATTTTCATGTTGGTCACGTCATCCGGCGAGAAAGGAATGGAATATTTGGGGGCTGACAGTACCAAGTTTTGTCGGGGAGAACGTGTGAGAGTGATTGACGGGAAATTCAAGGGGGCGGAAGGATATATCTGCCGGATTAAGAAAAACAGCCGTTTGGTTGTCGCCATTCAGGGGGTCTGTGCCGTAGCGACCTCCTATATCCCACAAAGCTTTATTCAAAAAATATGAGAACGATAATAGAGACCGGTCTTTTTTTATCAGGTGGTTTTTTGATATCCATTTTACAGGGATTGATACTTATCCCCAATATCTTGTTGATCTCCTATAAGAAACGATTGTTTGATCAGCCCGACGAGCGTAAGGTGCATTCCATACCTGTTCCCCGCTTGGGAGGTATCTCTTTCTTCCCGGCGATACTCGTGTCGCTCTGTTTGATAATCGGTCTGTTCCATTGCGTTGGGATTCCGATAGCTCGTTTGCTAACCGATCGAAGTTTGTTGGAGTTACTGTTTTGGGTCAGTGGTTGTATGCTACTTTATCTCATTGGTGTGGCAGATGATCTGGTGGGTGTCGGTTATCGTTACAAATTTGTTGTTCAGGTTTTTACGGCGATTCTATTGGTGTTGCCGGGGGCATGGATTAACTCGTTAGGCGGTTTGTTCGGAATTTATATGCTTCCTTCGTGGGTGGGTATTCCTTTGACGGTTTTGATAGTCGTTTATATAACCAACGCTATTAACCTGATTGACGGTATAGACGGCTTGGCTTCCGGCTTGAGTTGTATCGCGCTTACCGTATTGGCGGCTATCTGTATATCTAACGGATCTTATTTTTATGCATTGTTGGCGTTAGCTACATTAGGTATATTGATACCTTTCTGGTTCTATAACGTTTTTGGCAACGCTCAGCGTGGGCACAAACTTTTCATGGGGGATACAGGAAGCTTGACGATCGGTTATATCCTCAGCTTCTTGGTAATACAACTAAGTGTCGTACATTCAGATGGGGAGGTCCGGACAAACCCTTATATGGTTATAGCATTCTCGACGCTCCTGGTTCCTCTTCTTGATGTCTTCCGTGTGGTGTTGCATCGATTACGTAAAGGCAGGAATCCCTTTTTACCGGATAAGAATCACATCCATCATAAGTTGTTGCGGACTGGTATGCGTGTCCGTACGGTATTGGTGACGGTCCTGTTAATCTCCTTCTTTTTCATAGGGATGAATATCCTGCTGTCCCCGGTTTTAAATCTTACTTGGTTATTGGTACTAAATATGTTGTTGTGGGCATTGATACATCTTATCATCAACCGGTGCATCATCCTTTATCAGGAAAAAGAGTGGCATCAATGAAATCAAATCAATTAATTTTATATCATGAATAAGAGTTCTCGTTATTCACATGTGTTTTTCATACAATTGGTAGGGTTGTTATTTCTTTTAAGCGCCTGTTCCACTACGCACCAAACGAATTATTTTCAAGATCTTCACCCCGGAGAGAGTGAGCAGAAGGTCGTGTCTCCATTGACGGTCAAGATACGACCGGGCGATCAGATCTCTATTCTGGTGAATAGCCGAGATCCCCAACTGACCAACCTATTTAATTTGCCGATCCTGTCGCAGCAGGTCGGACAGGTAGTGGATCAAGTCGTGGCTTGTCCGGCTATACGGTAGACGATCGGGGTGAGATTGATTTTCCTGTATTGGGAAAAATCCATGTGGCGGGGAAAAGCCGGTCTGAGATAGCGGCCTTTATCAAGGATGCGTTGATTACTGGGAATTACGTAAAAGATCCGGTGGTGACCGTTGAATTTATGAACCTTACAATATCGGTTCTGGGTGAGGTGAACAACCCGGGGCGTTTCAATATCGACCGGGATCAAATGACCTTGTTAGACGCTATCAGTATGGCGGGCGATTTGACGATTTATGGCAAACGGGATAAGGTAATGGTACTACGTGAGGAAAATGGAGCGCAACGAGTTTACGGCATAGACCTTTGCTCCGCCAGCCAGATGTATGCGTCTCCCGCCTATAACCTCCAGCAGAATGACGTGATTTATGTGGAGCCGAATACCGTGCGGGCACGTCAGTCCACTGTCAACGGAAACAATGTTCGTTCCACCTCCTTTTGGATATCGCTGGCTTCCTTGTTGACAACGATTAGCGTACTTGTATTCAAATAATAATTGATCATTCAATTCATTCATTAAAAAATTATGGCTCAAAATAACGTTAGAACGGGTCAACCGGAGGACTTCATGCGGATTCAGGACTTGTTTTACCTCTGTCTCTCCAAGTGGTATTGGTTTGTCATCTCTTTGGGGATAACGCTAAGTGTCGCTATTCTTTATGTATTGGTTACTCCTCCGGTTTATATGCGGTCGGCGGCTTTGTTGATCAAGGACGAGTCGAAGGGGCAATCTCTTTCCGGCGAGGTGGGAGGCTCTTTTTCCGATCTGGGGCTTTTTCAGGCGAACACCAATGTGAACAATGAGTTGATATCCTTGCAATCTCCTGCGATTATGCTGGATGTCGTGAATCGATTGCGTTTGGATGTTGCCTATCATACGGATGGGGCTTTTTATCGCAAAGTCCTTTATGGACAGGATCTTCCGGTCTCTGTTTCATTTGCGGATTTGCAAGATAATGAATCCGTGTCTTTTACCTTACGTTTGCTGGATGAGGAGAACGTGGAACTATCCGATTTCATTCGGGAGGGTGAGGAGCTTGAAGAGACCTCGGTCATGACCTGTAAGTTACGGGAGTTGGTTACGACTCCGGTGGGTAAACTGACGATAGATCCGACCCCTTATTTTCAAGGAGCGTTCGCTCAGCCGATTTATGTCTCGCGATCCGGTCTGTATGGCACGTTATCCGCCTATTCCGGTAATTTGAGCGTAGCGTTAAGCGACGAGAAATCAACGGTGATCAACCTCTCGATTAAGGATGTCAGTGTGCGGCGTGCGGAAGACATATTGAATACCTTGATATCCGTCTATAATGAGAATTGGGTAAAAGACAAGAACCAGATCGCCATCAGTACCTCCATGTTTATCAATGATCGTTTGGGTGTGATTGAGGGGGAGTTGGGGAGCGTGGATGAGAATATCTCTACTTATAAAAGCGAGAATCTGCTGCCGGATGTGCAAGCGGCCTCCAGTTTGTATCTGGCGCAATCCAGCGAGACCAATTCCCGCATCCTTACTTTGAACACTCAGTTATCCATGGCCCGTTATATCCGGAACTACTTGACGAACGCTTCCAGCAAGAACCAGTTGCTACCGGCTAACTCCGGTTTGGAAAGCACCAATATAGAACATCAGATATCAGAATACAATACGACGCAGTTGCAACGTAACAATTTAGTGGCGAACAGTAGCGAGCGAAATCCGTTGGTGATGGATCTGGATCATTCCTTGCAGGCCATGCGTACGGCTATCATCTCGTCCATTGATAATCTGGTAGTCACGCTTAATACGCAAATTAGTACTTTGCGACAAAGCGAGAAGCAAACCACGGCCCGTATCGCCGCTAATCCCTCGCAAGCGAAATACCTGTTATCAGTGGAACGTCAGCAAAAGGTAAAAGAGTCATTGTATTTATTCCTGTTGCAGAAACGTGAGGAGAATGAGTTGTCCCAAGCTTTTACGGCATATAATACACGGTTGATCACCCCGCCGACGGGAAATATGCTTCCTATAGCCCCGGTTAAGAAGAATATCTTATTGGTAGCTTTTGCGCTCGGCTTGTTAATACCGGTCGTGATCCTGTTTATGTTGGAGAATATGAATACGACTATTCGCGGGCGAAAAGATATAGAGCGATTGACCATTCCATTCGTTGGAGAGATACCTTTGTCATATCGGGCGAAAAAAGGCTTTTTCCGGCGTAAGAAAGAGGAAAAGGCCATAATCGTAGTCAAGGAAAAAAGCCGCAACGTAATCAATGAGGCATTCCGGGTAGTACGTACCAATTTAGAGTTCATGATGGGAAAAGACGCTCACTCAAAGGTTATCATGGTATCTTCCTTGAATCCCGGTAGCGGTAAGACCTTTATAACGATGAATCTCTCTACGAGTCTCGCCGTAAAAAGTAAAAAAGTTCTGGCGATAGATATGGACCTTCGTCGAGCATCCCTTAGCGATTATATCCATTCTCCAAAGTGTGGCATATCCGATTACCTAGGCGGACAGGTTCCGGATTATAGCTCTATTATCGTAAAGGGAGAAACTATCGCCGGTTTGGATGTGATTCCCGTAGGTACGATCCCCCCAAACCCTACGGAACTTTTATTCTCGGAACGTTTTGCCACATTGCTGGAACAGCTCCGTATGGAGTATGATTATATCTTTATCGATTGTCCGCCGGTCGAGATCGTGGCCGATGCTTCCATTATCAATAAGTACTCAGACTTGACCTTGTTTATCATCCGTGCGGGATTACTTGACCGAAACCTGTTAGCGGATGTCGAGAAGTTCCATACGGAACGTAAATACGGCAACATGTCTTTGATCTTAAATGGAACAGACGGAGGAGGTAACCGTTATGGCTACAAATATGGCTACCATTACGGCTACGCCGGATATACGAAAGAGGAATAAATAGGATGTGGTTTTTCAAAAAGCAGACCAGTCTTGTGGGAAGCGGTATTTTGGAGGGATTTACTGATTACCATTCACATATATTACCCGGGGTGGATGATGGTATACGGACGTTGGGTGAATCTTTGGATACGTTGGATTGTTTGGAGAAACTAGGAGTTAAATCTATTTGGCTTACTCCCCATGTCATGGAAGACATTCCCAACACGAGCGAGAAATTGAGAGAACGTTTCCAGCTTCTTCTTCAATATTATTCCGGAGGTATAGCTCTCCATTTAGCTGCGGAATACATGTTGGATAACTTATTTGAGGAGCGATTGGCCTCGGAAGACTTGTTGCCGATTGGCAAGGCTCAAAAACATTTGCTAGTGGAGACTTCCTATTTTAATCCTCCGATGGGATTAAATAATATTCTGCTTCGGATCAAGGCAAAAGGCTATATACCTGTACTGGCGCATCCCGAACGATATACCTATATGAATGAGAAAGATTATTGGCGATTGAAAGGTATGAACGTGAGGTTCCAATTGAATCTCCTTTCCTTGATCGGTGCATATGGTCCGGAGCT
>OLVU01001422.1_pt1 | contig 15785 bp, 7 predicted proteins | sample 1673321 | NCBI WGS metagenome assembly OLVU01 (sample SAMEA3178942, study PRJEB25190) | human gut metagenome | biome: human gut; feature: human-associated habitat; material: faeces | place: Austria | collected 2013 | reverse complement strand
ATAAGAAAGCGAATAAGGGATGAAAAAAATAGCTCGGAAGGGTTGCAGGTATCAAAGAAACGCGTACCTTTGCAAATGACGAATTAAAACGATCGTTTATACTAGCCGTTTTATTAGATAAATCAGTCCTTGATATTATTGGTATGTATTACTAAATCCTATTCATATACATCATATTCTTTAATGTACGTGTACATATATAATATAATTTCCAAGAATCCTCCTCTAGGTTAACGCATACTTGATTTCGCAGGCCGTAGAAGGCTTTCCAAGTGATCAGTTATTCACTTCCCGAGCCGTTAGTTAGCGGCTATATATAGCCGCTAGTTATTCATTCGACAAGCCGTTAGTTATTCACTTCAGCAGCCAATGGCACTCTATCAAACAGCTAGGCCTCCCTACTCCGATAAACAATCGTGCCCCAAAAGACTTTGAACTCACAGAGCATGCACCGATAAGTCGGCACTAAGCAACCATTAACAGATATAATGGCTAAAACAGGCTGGAATGACCGCACTAAATTCAAACGGAAATATATCAATTTTAATCTATTGTCATGATTTAAGGCTATCCCCCATGAATATCGAATGAGTCGGAATTTCTACTGCCTCATTGTTTTAGGAAGTTTCATCCTGGATGACACACCCCAGACGGCCCAAATCCAAGCCGGGCAAACGGTTACCCTCGAATTTCGCAATCAACCCACAGGACAACTCATTATCCACAAACTCTCTGGCAATGACAAGAAAACGCCGCTTGAAGGGGTACAATTCAAAATCACATACTCTGACGGAAGTTTTGTGGATGCCGACAGCGGGCAGCTTTCCAGCAACGGCCTGTATTGGAGCAACTCGGCAGGTCAGATTATTCTTTCCGGCCTCACGGGCACAGTGGTGGTAACGGAAGTGGAAAGCATCCCGGGCTATACGATTGACCCCAATACGCAGTCCCAAACCGTGGTGATCAATCCCAATGATACACAGGAGTTGTATTTTTACAACAACCCTATAGGCGGCATTGAAATTATCAAGGTCAACGCAAGCAAGACATCCGAAAGAATTCCCGATACCACCTTTGAGATCCGCCGCATGGATGACGCTCTGGTGGATACCATCACCACAGACCGGAACGGCAGGGCCTATCTCTCCCTGGAGGACGGCTCCTATTACGCGCTTGAAGTCGAGGCCAATCCGGACTTCGTATTGGATGATACCCCTCATTACTTCGAGGTCAAAAACGGGGAAGTGACCACCCTGCGAATCAAAAATGAGGCCAATTCCGGTATTTTGATCCATAAGGTGGACACCTCCGGCGAGGGAATCTATGGCGTCAAGTTCCTGCTCTACGACGAAGACCGTAATCCCATTGGGGAATTTACCTCTGATGACGAGGGGTGGGTCTATATCACAGCCGACGACCTGCCGGATGGTGCCAACACCAGTGGCCGGTTTTATCTGCGTGAACTGGAGGCTGCGGAGGGCTACATCTTAGACGAGGAGTATAAGACCGTCTATGTGCGCCCAGGCCGCACGGCGGAAATCGAGTGGGTCAATACGGCGATCACTGGACAGATCCAGATTTGGAAGAAGTCTGCTGACGATAATCCGATCAACGGTTTCCCTGCCGGTACTCCGTTGGAGGGTGCGGTATTTGGAATCTATAACAAGGCCAATGCCCTTGTAGACACCGTTGAGAGCGACAGCCGGGGCCTGGCGGTTTCAAAGCCGCTGCCTTTGGGCCGCTATACCGTGAAAGAGATTTCCAGCCCCCAGTTCTACTCGGTCAGCGATGAAGAGGTGACGGTCTATCTGGAGCATGAAGGCCAAATCGTGCAGGTTGAGTACCTGAATGAGAGCGTTTATACCAATGTGTCTATCAGCAAGAGCGGCTACACACAGGTCGTACCTGGCCAGGAGATCCGCTATACCTTCAAGGATATCGGGAACAACTCCACAGTCCCGCTGGACAGCTTTTATTGGCGTGATACGCTGCCCACAGACGCCGTCCGGTTGGATAAGATCATCACTGGCACCTACTCGGCCCGGCTGAACTACAAAGTCGTGTTCCAAACCAATTTGAACGATACGCAGCGCGTACTGGCCGACAACCTGAACACACAAAAGAACTATACGCTGGACGCCTCTCCTGCGGCTCTAGGACTTGCCTCCAATGAGTATGTGACTCAGGTCACCTTCCTGTTCGGGCGTGTCCCGGGCGGCTTCAAACAGGTGGAGACGCCCTATATTTACTGCGATGTCCTGTCCAGTCTATCTCACGAATACCGGTTTGCCAACAAATGCGATGTGGGCGGCATGTGGCAAAACCAGTGGGTGCAGGCGACCGACCGCTGGGTGACTATCATCTACCGCGGCGGTCCTGTCCCCACTCTGCCCAGGACAGGCTATTGATGGTATCCGACTTTGATGGGGGCGGCCGATGGGCCGCCCCCACCCCTTTTGAGGTTACAAAAGCATGTTAGATTGGATTTTTGAGGGGATAGCGAACTGGGTGGCCAGCGTGATGACACAGATCATGGATGCTATATCCGGGGTGTTTCTTGACGCGCTTGGCACCGATATGACCGCAATGGAAGAGTACTTCCCGTTTGCCGTCAGTGCTTATACGGTTATCCAATACACAGCGTGGGCAGTGCTTTTTCTGGTGGTGGTATGGCAGTTATTCCGTGCGTTCAGCGGTCCCCTATCCGAAACAGAGGAGCCGCTCGCTCTGCTGGCCCGAGGTGCAATCTTTGCGATCCTGATTGGATATGCAAAGCCCATTTTCAGTCTCGTTCTGGACATTGCACGAGCGCCTTATACAGCGCTCATGGAAGAGACTATGGACCCGGGCGACTTTACATTTGCGGGAATCCAGCAGACTCTTACCAATGGGTTGGCTACCATCGTATCTGTAGCCACGGTGGTAGGACTGATTTTGTTGATCATTTTCATGATCGCTTTGGCATGGAACTACTTTAAACTGCTGTTGGAAACCGTGGAGCGATATGTTCTGGTAGGCGTCCTTTGCTATACATCTCCGCTGGCATATTCGATGGGGGCTTCTAAGGCGACTTCCCGGGTCTTTCAAAGTTGGTGCCGAATGGTTGGCTCCCAACTTCTACTGCTGGTTCTGAATGTGTGGTTCCTACGGGCATTTGACTCGTCCGTTGGCCAATTCATTGCGAATGGTGGTGCTTTGAGCAGTGGTCAAGGCAGCGTCTTCTTGTGGCTTTTCTGCGCACTGGCACTTCTGAAAATCGCCCAGAGATGCGACAGTTATCTGGCGGCTATGGGCCTATCTGTGGCACAGACGGGTAGCAGTATGGGAATAGAGATGCTGATGGCTGCCCGGGCGCTGACTGGTTTCTCCAAAGGCGGCAGCAGCGCTGCCTCCGTGTTTGGAGGCGCGGCGAAGAGCGGGGCCGGGGCTGCCGCCGGTGCGGCTGGCGGTGTCACCACAGGCGGTATTTTGTCCGGCTTTATGAGCCACGTGAAGCCCAACAGTTTTGTGCGTGATGCCGTTGTGGACGGCGGAAAACGCATGGGAGTTGGTGGCGGTGTCGGCTTTGTTGGCCGGGTATTCGGAGGAATGGCAGCCCGAAATGGTGCAACATTGACCCCGGAGTCGGTGTCATCAGTGGCAACACGGATGCCCAACGTATCCGGAACAATTGCAGGGGACATTGCCAATCGTAGCCTCAACAGTTATATGCCGCACCTGACAAGCGGCAAAGCCGCCGGGATGACCTACGCTGATACAGAGATTACTGGCGGCCACATCAGCACCAATGCAGTAGGACCGGATGGGCGGCAGGCCAAGGTGGACTTTTACAACACGGCCCAGCATGATGTGCCCACCACCCCCCACACCGTTGTTACTGCTGCAGATGGGAGCCAATGGTATCAGGTGGCCTCTGGGGAGGGAATGGGTGCGTTCTATGCCACCCCCGCATTCACCGGAAATGTATCCGAGGCGGCGCAGGTGTCTGAAGCGTTCCCAAGCGCACCGGACGGCACTCTGCTGCGGCAGGTTGATGAGGGTACGCTGGAGGCCATTTACCCGGATGGCGGCAATAGTCTCTGGTACAACAGCGCCTATTTCCAGGAGCCGGATGCGCCCCATGAAACAATCCAGGGCGCCGACGGTTTGAGTTGGTATGCGATGACTCCTGCAGCATCTGTGCCGCAATTTGAGCCGGTACCAGATGGTGGAAGCGGAGCGGCGGAGCGGTACAACCAGGCGCTCTTTGGCCAGTTTATGCCTGGTTTTGACCAGCCAGTGGTGTCTGTGGATAGTTCCAGAGCTGGGGATGGTATTCTGGAGGTGCGGCATGAGGACGGAAGTGGTACCGCATTCTATGACCGCGCTGTTTATCAGGCTCCACGCGGCGACTACCATGTGTACGAAGACAGCGGTGGCAGCCAGTGGTATGCCATTCATGGCACTCCTGCCGTGGAGCGTCGGCCCGTCTATGAGGACGGGAAACCGCTCTATGAAAATGACAAACTTCAAACATTTACAGTGGAGACGGTACGCTACAAGTCTACTCCTGCCCGGTACTCCGAGCCGAAAAAGAGACCAGTCACAGAGCGTAAGCCGCCAAACAGAAAAAAACATTGACCATCGGGCGGGCATACCTGGGAACGGGTATGCCTGCCTTCATATTTCGGTACAAGCGAGGTGATCTCTATGTCTGACGACCGACAGTTTGGCGAAGGCCAGGACAACTACCTGCAGGGGATACGCAGTGCGGCAGAGGCGGCTAAACAAGCCGGTTCCGCCGCCGGTTCAGTTGGCACGGCGGCTGGTGAAGCGACGGCCAACGCGGCCGCAGCTACAGTGCAAGCCGGTATGGAGACTGGCAAAGCGGCGTCAGAGATCGCCGTCGGAACGGCTGCTGGCGGGCCGTGGGGCGCCGTACTCTCAGCGGCGTGGTCTCTCCGCCACACGCTCTTTAAGGTCTTGGTGTTTCTCTGCTTGTTCCTGCTGTTCATTATCATTACCGTAGTGTCCCTGCCGTCCATCGTATTCAATAATATCTTCCACACTGACCCGACTACCGTTGATCCAAATGGCCCAACTGAGATGACAGCCATCTTCGATGACCTCTCCGCTACTGTGGCCGATTGTATTCAGGCTGGGTATGATGCCGCCTTGGCGGAGGTAGATGAGATTATAGCCGATGGGGGCTATGACTATGACCTGTCCATGGAGGCATTGGTCAATAATGCCTTAGTATCTATGGACTACGATACCTGCTATATCCTGGCTGCCTACTCTGCCTCCATGGGCCAGCGCGGAACGACTAAGGCAGATCTGCAGAGTAAACTCAACGCCGTCACCGACCAAATGTATACCGTCACTTATGAGGTGAAGAGTACCCAAGTCCCGGTAGAGAATGAAGGGGGCGATGGGGAGACGCAGGAAACGGTGCAGTATGTGGCCTGTACGATCCACCCATTTGACCAGTCGATTATCCTGAAGGCCTTTGACGTGGACGTGGATGCTACATACGATCAGTTCCAGATCTCCTATGGGGATGCGATCCTCAATATGTCTAATGCGCTGAAGATGACTATGTATGGGACCGCCGGCAACGGGAGCGTGCCGCCTATCAGCGACGCGGAACTGAACTTGTTTCTGGCCAGCCTGGACTGCAGCGGGAAACGCAAGGAACTGATGCGCTGTGCCCTCTCACTGGTGGGCCGCGTCCCATATTTCTGGGGCGGGAAGAGCGCGCCAGGTTGGAATGAGGAGTGGAACACCCCCAAACTGGTCACTGCGGCGGGGTCCAGCAGCACAGGAACGATCCGCCCCTATGGACTCGATTGTTCCGGATTCACGGAATGGGTCTATCAGACAGCGTTAGGCGTGACACTGTATGATGGGTCCTGGAACCAGTGGGATGCCACGCATGCCATTTCAGAAGACGAACTGCTGCCCGGCGACCTCGGCTTCATGGCGGTGCCCGGTACAGTCCCAGTCAACCATGTGCTGCTCTACGCGGGAGAGGATGCCGACGGAACCAAACTATGGGTCCACTGTGCCAGCGGCACTGGCGTGGTGCTGAACTCCCCAGACTATGTGACCCAATACCGACGCAGGAATGATATTGATTTAGAAGGAGATCTGCCCTTGGCAGACATCACGGAGGAGATTGGATATGGCGGATGATCGAGAGTTCAGCAATGTCTATACTATCCCGCCAAACTACACTGATTCTGGAAAATTGCTGGGCGGTCTGCTGGAGACACGAAATACAGTAGAGGCATGCATTCTGCTTTTGCTTGTGGGCTATCCGGAATTGATGTGGATGCATCTTCCAGCTACTGCAAAAGTTGTTGTGATGACCGTGACGCTGTTGCCACTGGGCGTCTTCGCCCTGATGGGCATTGGCGGGGATTCTCTGCTCCGGTTTGTCACCAATATGGTTCTGTTTTGGGTACGGCGCCGCCGATTGCATTACAGGAGGATAGGATACCACTATGGCACGACAGTCACACACAGGAAACGCCCGTCGGCGCAAAAGCCCAGGCCGTCGGCAAAAAGCAGCCGCCCGTCTGGAGTTCGTACAGGACTACATTCCCCTCAAAGAGATCAGAAACGGGATCGTTGAAACTACAGATGGCCGGTACCTCAAAATCCTGGAAATTGAACCCATCAACTTTTTGCTTCGCTCCAATGAGGAGCAGTGGGGCATTATCTCTACGTTTGCCAGCTGGCTTAAAATTTCGCCCATGCGCCTGCAGTTTAAGTCCGTAACCCGCAAAGCGGATTCTGACAAGTATGTGGCGGGGCTGGAGGCGGACATTGAGAGCGAGGACGTAACGGCCTGCCGGGAATTGGGGCGTGGTACTATCCAGTTCATCCGGGAGGAAGGTAGCCGTGAGGCATTGTCCCGCCGGTTTTTCCTGATTTTTCAATACGAGGCAGTGCGCCGCCAGTCCGATAACGATTATGGTGAGATCTACGCAGCGTTGCAGACGGTGACGCAGAATGCCAAGACCTATTTCGCCCAATGCGGCAACAGTATTGTACAGCCAAAAGATGAAGACGCATTTGTAGCTGAAATCCTGTATATGTACTTCAATCGCCGTTCCTGCGTGGAGGACCCTTTCCAGAGTCGGCTCAACCGCGTGGTGGTGGATGCGATGGCGGCAAAAAGGCGAGTTGTCGGCATCGATCCAGTCCCGAAGATCCGGACATCCAACTTTGTGGCCCCTCGCGGCCTTGACTTGAGTCATGCTGGCTACATTATCATGGATGGGACCTACTATACCTACTTATATATTCGCAAAAACGGATTTCCTCAGCAGGTGCGGGGAGGTTGGATGTCTTCACTCATCAATGCAGGCGAGGGCGTAGATGTGGATCTGCATCTGCACCGCGAGATCCGTGGTAAGACCATTGATCGAGTGGCCCAGCGCATCCGGCTCAACCGCACCAAACTGCGAGAACTGCAGGACACCTCCACTGACTATGAGGAACTGGCTGGCTCTATCCAGGCCGGTTACTACATCAAGCAGGGACTCTCCAGCCGGAATGAGGACCTGTTCTATATGTCGGTGCTCATTACGATATCTGCCCCTACCTACGAAGAACTGCAGTGGCGTAAGCAGCAGATGAGTGACTTGATGAAGTCCATGGACATCCAAGTAGGTGACTGCCTGTTTCAACAGGAGGCGGCACTGCGATCCACCATGCCATTTCTCTACCTCGATCCTGGTCTGGAGCGCAAGTCCAAACGAAATGTGCTTACTTCAGGCGCGGCCTCGACCTATATGTTCACCAGTTTTGAACTGTCTGATGACAATGGCATTCTCTTGGGTCTTAACCGGCATAACAATTCGCTGTGTATTGTCGATCCATTTAATACAAAAGTCAATAAGAATGCCAATTTTACTATCTGCGGGACATCTGGCGCCGGTAAGACCTTTACCATGCAGGTGATGGCGCTCAGGCTTCGGATGCGCGGCGTCCAGTGCTATATTATTGCTCCGCTCAAAGGCCATGAGTTCAAGCGTGCCTGCCACAAAATTGGCGGTACCTATATCAAACTGGCCCCGGGTTCCAGCGCCTGCATCAACGTCATGGAGATTCGTCCTACACTCACACCGGAAATGGAACTGATCGACGAATTGGATTACAACGACATCGACTCCATGCTGGCAAAAAAGATCCAGCAGTTGATGATTTTCTTCTCCCTTCTGATCCCCGATATGAATAATGAAGAGGAGCAGATGCTGGACGAGGCCCTGGTCAAGACCTACGCCAAGTTCGGGATTACCCACGATAACAATTCTATCTATGTTGACCAGAGCAGGGGAGAGATCAAGACTATGCCAATCCTGGGAGATCTCTATGAGATACTCAAGGAAAATCCACTGACTACCCGGCTGGCCACCATAGTCAGCCGCTTTGTTACAGGCAGCGCCCAGAGTTTTAACCGCCAGACCAATGTAAACCTAGACAATAAGTATGTTGTGCTGGACATCTCGGAACTCAAGGGCAAACTGTTGCCGGTAGGTATGATGATTGCGTTGGACTATGTGTGGGACCAGGTGAAGGCAGACCGTACCAGACGCAAAATGGTGTTTATCGACGAGATCTGGAAACTGATTGGCGGCGCGGCCAACAAACAGGCTGCGGAGTTTTGTCTGGAAATATTCAAAATTATTCGAGGCTACGGAGGAGGCGCCCTTGCGGCAACGCAGGACCTCTCCGATTTTTTTGGCTTAGAGGACGGCCGTTATGGCAGAGCAATTCTGAATAATTCCAAGACGAAAATCATCCTCAACTTGGAGCCGGACGAGGCAGAATATGTGAAAGATGTCTTGAAATTAACTCGAACTGAGATCCGCAGTATCACACAGTTTGAGCGCGGTGAGGCGCTGATCTCCAGCAACAGCAACAAAGTGCCGGTCATTATCAAGGCATCCCGGGAGGAGCAGCAGATGATCACTACCGACCGGGCTGAACTGGAGGCTATGCTCAACGAATTAAAGGCGGTAGCCGATATTGCGGAAAGCGGAAGCAATGGTTCTTCTGCGGGTTTGACTGGTGGAATGGAGGGAAAAGATGCCGAAGATTGAACTTTACCCACATAACCAAGCTGCACTCAACCATTTGGAGGAGGCCCTCAAGTATACACGCCGTGCTGCGGTTATCCAGCCTACTGGAACTGGGAAGAGTTTTGTTGCGCTGGCTTTTATAGAACGCCGGCCGAATAACTCGTTTTTGTATCTCGCACCATCTACGCATATCTTCAATCAACTGAAACATCATGCTGGGCATACAGATGTGCTTCTCCATACAACCATGATGACATATCAGAAACTTTGCCTGCTTCACGAGGACGAACTTGGGAAACTGGAGCCGGACTACATTATCCTTGATGAATTTCACCGCTGTGGGGCGGATGACTGGGGAAGTGCGGTTGACCATCTTCTCGCTTTGTATGTTGAATGCTTCTTAATTGGATTTACAGCTACCCCAGTCCGGTATCTGGATAAGGCCGGCACACGCGATATGTCCGAGGAACTTTTTCACGGAAGTATTGCAAGTTATTATACCCTTCAAGATGCAATCAATGATAAGGTCCTGCCGGTGCCGCACTATGTATTGGGAGATATCCTGATGAACGAAAGGGTCTCTTCTCTGGAAACCGCATTAACGCAGGTTGCCTCTTATGGGAGGGCTCGTACTGCTGGTTATTCATTGTTAGAAAGCCTTAAAAGAAATATGGCAGAAGCGCAAGGAATTGACGAAATATTTAAGTGCCATATGCCCAATAGATTTGCAAAGTTGATCGTATTCTGCCGGAATCTTGAACATATTGCGCAATGTCGGGAAGACATGCACCGTTGGCTGGGACCAGGTAAGAAAATCAGGGAGTATGTTTGCCGTTCAGATGAAAAGGCCGCTGATATTGAACTCAACGCCTTTGCTGGGGATAATGAAAGGAATGCAATACGGTTGCTCTACTGCGTGGATATGCTGAATGAGGGTATCCACATCAAGGATGTGGATGGGGTTGTCATGTTACGCCCTACGATAAGCCCGATTGTCTATTTACAGCAGATTGGACGCTGTCTCGCCTGCAGTTCGGATGGTAGTACATCCCCGGTAATTTTTGATTTGGTCAACAACTATGAGTCTGCACGTGTTGAAGAGTCTGGTCAGCGTGTATTCAATATTGAGTTTTCCCACCATCCCAGCAGTGGGAAAGGGAAGAACACGCCTATACCCTTTTACATGTCTGGGGTCCCCACACAATTCGAAGCCATCCTTGAGAAGTTCGATCATCTATTTACGCGGGCGGGACGATGGGATTTTTGCTACTCCATCCTCCAGGAATTTTACCACGAATACGGCCAATATCCGCATAGCCGCACATGTTACCGAGGCATCAAAATAGGGAGGTGGCTATCGGAACAAATCCTATATATCCAGCACAACAGTCTATCAGCAGCCCGAAAGGAAAGGCTGGAGATGCTACCTGGCTGGTCGACTTTTCTGATTGAACGACAACCAACCAGACGTACATTCGATGACTACTATAAAGAATTGCTCGTTTACTTTGAGAGAGAAGGGCACATTGATATTCCACAATCATACATAAATCCATCGACAGGATGTAAACTGGGCCTTTATCTGACACGTTTACGCAACATTAGAAAAAAGACCGATAGGGGACATTTATCGCAGGACCAGATCAATAGACTGAATGCTCTTGGCATGAAGTGGGTGAAAAGAGAGCACCCATATCGGGACTTCGATTATTATTACCAGCAACTGATAAAGTTTTACCGCCGAGAAGGGCACATCAAAGTTCCCACAAGGTTTATTGATCCTGATACTGGTTGCCATTTGGGCAACTTTATCAATTGTGTAAGGCAGGCAAAGAGGGGAACGGGCCATGATATTGTTCTGACAGACCGGCAAATTGAGATGCTCAATGACTTAGGGATGGTTTGGCAAGTCCAGGCATCTCCATTGCCATTTGATACTTACTATGAGGAGCTGCTCCGATACTATCGGAGGGAGGGGCATATTAGGGTGCCTGGGAACTATATTGTGCCGGAGAATGGATGCAAACTTGGGAAATTCATTCAGCGAATGAGAGCAATTCGTGCGGGCACTGCGTCTAGTGGGTTTATCACCCAGGAACAGATCGCAAAACTGGATGCGATGGGTATGGTTTGGAATGCATCAAATTCAAAAAAGAATTTAGAAGAGAGGAGTTGCAGAAATGGATATTTTCACCTCGTTGACAGCGGAGGAGATCGCACACAGCAAGCGGACTGCGGAGATCAGCAGAATACTGGCTGAACATGCGGATTATGACTCGGCTGAAGTACACGAAGTGTATCAGGCGGCATTGCTTCACGATATTGGGAAAACAATGATCCCGGTGCGCATCCGTTGTAAATCGGGCAGTTTATCAGAAGTAGAACGGTCATCAATGCGGAAACATACGTCAATTGGACATTTTCTGCTGCTACAAACCGGAACGATGCTGGGGACATCTTCTGTTGTGGCCTTGCAGCACCATGAACGGCTGGACGGCAGCGGCTATTTGGGGCTGCAAGATGCTGAAATTCACCCTCATGCAAAAATAGTAGCAGTGGCAGACGTTTTCGATGCCCTGATCTCGCCTCGCCCTTATAAGCGTCCGTGGGATATCCGTCGAGTCAGCGATTACCTAAAATCGTGCGCTGGCGTGAAATTGGATGGTGCCATTGTCAGACTGCTGCTGGACAATCTTCCACAGGTATTGGCCCTATATCGGGACAGTACACGTATAACCTGCAAAATACGTATTTCTCCCATTTATACACATAGAGGAAGGAGGGAAACAAAACTATGCTGTTACAGGAAGAACAGTATATCATCCATTGGCTGACAGAGTATGGGCCGCTGCCTAAAGCGCAAATTGTCCGAATGCTGAAGGACAAACCGCCTAAGACGGCAGAAAAGATTATTCGTGCGCTCAAGAACGAGGTCATGCTCCACGAAATCTCCGGCGGGTACTATCTGGGGGTGGACCCCATGTGCCAGCCGGATCAGCGCATGATCCTTGCCGTATGGGTGTTGCTGCAGTTCATTGACAGGGTGGACCCTATGGCTCACTATCCCGCTACTTATCCGTCCCAGATTTTCTTCCTCAAAGAAGATGTTGGATATGAGATTGTTGTCCTCTACGATGGCGAACAGCATCTGACCAGACTGCTTCAGCCTCAGGAGGATCTGCGGTATATCCTTGTCCTGCCACATATCAACATGGCGCAGGAGCTGGTCTTGCCATCTGCGCCTCACCTGTTTGCGACTGTGGATTACAACGGACAGGAGACGCCGGATGTACGGTTCTTTACGGAAAGCGAGGGGGACACCTATGCCGCGGTCTGAGTTTGAGCGGGCGCTTGGAGCAGCGGAGCATCGGGCGGGACGAGCGGCGGTGGAATTAGCCCGTACTCGCCGTTTGCTGGAGCGGGAGGACATGGCCGGTGCGTTCGGGGCGGCATTCGCATTTTCCGCGGAGGTAGAGAAACTCGCGCTTCTTGCGCGTGTCCTGCCAGCCTATACCGGACATCCCAAGGCAGCGGAACTGAAGGAGCAGATGCTGATGGACACGATCCCCGTGGAGATGGGATATGCAAAGCGCGGGTGGTTTCGTTTGCAGATCCCTGCACTGCTGCCGAAGAAGGAGTCCGGCTCCCCCATCTACATCCAGCAGTATCTCTACCCGGCGCTGCGGCGCTATTTTGCTGGAAAGCCGCCGGCTCTCTATCAAAATTGCGTGCTGGCCTACCGCCATGTGTACTGTCGGGAACGTCCGGAGCGTGCCTATCGGGACCACGATAACATTGAGGTCAACATGGTGACAGACATCATCACGCTGTACCTGCTTCCGGATGATGCGCCGCGGCGATGTGCCCACTACTATTGCAGCGCCGCCGGGGCAGAGGATCAGACGGAGGTCTATGTAATCCCAGCCAGCCGGTTCCCCACATGGCTGGCGGCAGAACAGGCGAATGATTTGGAGGAGGAAAGACTGTATGAAACGAGCGAAATTTGGGACTAAAAAAGTACGGGATTTGAGGCCCAGTTTCACCCCATTTTTCCACGTAAATCCGAAACGCAGGAAAATACCTGAAAAATCAAGGGTTTCCCAAGGTGACAGGGAGGCGTTTTGCGGCAAAGAGAGGAAAAGCCATGCCTTAAAATCAGACACGACCGGGCAGTCCCAATGATCACACTGCGACCGGGCAGTCATGTTTACCGCCTGCTGCTTTTACTGGCCATTGCTGGGGAATACCCCATGCGCTCTCTGCATCTGTTAGGCAGCAGCCGGACGCTGGAGGACCTTGTCCACCGGCTGGGGCATGTGCAGGACTTCCGCACCTCCACTGGGGCAGACCTTGGCTCCTGTAAAATGATTACCACAAGTGGGAGGGGCGAGCGACGGACAATCCGGCTGTATAAGAGTGCGCTCCCCCTCCTGCAGACCCTCCATCCGGCAGCCCTCGCACACTATTTAGACATCACTCGAAATCATCGTTTTTCTGGGAGTGCGGAACATATCGAGCGCAACCACCGAGTCGCAGAGACGGTGGCGATGTGCTTGGTTGCGGACGTGGAGACACGTCCTTTTCTACTGCCTGTTCTCCAAAGGCGGGCAATTCAGCAGGTTGTACTGGATGGGGCGAGTTTTTACACGGCAAAATCCGTGAAGCGGCTGGACCATGCGGAAATGAACAAGACGATTTTCACACGGCTCACGGGCGCGCTCTTCAGCCCTGGTTACTGTTATGCTGTCTATAACACGCGCAATGCAGTGATGAAGTGGAGCGGTATGGGCGAGTTCAAGACAGCACGGCATTTGGAAGAATTATCCCGTATGAATGCAGGCCCCGCCCGGGCAGACCATGCACTTCTGTTGGGAGAGAATATGGATTTGGCCCTGCAGACCTTGCTGGAGTCGGATAAAAGCGGCCGCATAGAACTGCGTTTTGACCGTATCTATCCACACGTACATTTTATCCCAATGACAGAGCAGGGAATCCGACTGCTGAGGCTCCTAACGCTCCCAGACTGGAAAGAGCGGGTTCTGTCAGTTGTCTTTCCGGAGCAGATGCGTACAGTGGGACCGGGCGTGATGGAGTATGACGCTCAAAACGGGAATACCCTGATTCTCTCCCACTTGGACGGCGACATCGCACGGCTTGTGCGGGTGCGGCAGGCGCTGGAGCACAGCAAGGTCCCATATGAGATCATGTGTTTCCCATGGCAATGCCCATTCCTGCACGGGTATATCGGCCCTCGGGCACAGCTGCGTGAAATCAGCATGACTGACTTGGAGGCGGCGCTGGGGATCGGACCTCAGGCAGATGAGTTCTGACTGGAAGGGGGGACTGCCATGCAGTCGAAGTATATTCGCACAATAGGAATTGTACTCACCGTCATACTGAGTATGGCGGCGATTTTTTACATAGGTGGGTTGGTCAACCAATTCAACCTCAATTATCAGAAGTGGCTTGCAGAGGGCGGGATCACTGGCAAAGCCACAATGGACGCGATCTGTTTTTCGCCGGTGTGCTGCTGGCGGAGCGCCATGACCGCAAGCGGTCTGAAATGCGTTGCCCTTGTGGCAGTCATCGGCAGTGGTGTATATCTTTTCATCCATTTCCAAGACCGATTTGGCAATGGCGACTATGATCCTCGCAATTTCTCCCGCAGTAAGCGGGGGACCTATGGCACAGCGGGGTGGATGAGCGACAAGGAGATGCGTGCTATCCTGGAGATCAGCAGCCCCGGCCATGCGAAGGGGATTATCTTAGGCAAGACGGAGAAAGGAGCTGTCATTTGTCTGCCGGAGGATACCCGGCTCAATAAGCACATTGCCGTCTTCGGCGCAAGCGGAACAATGAAATCCCGCGGAATCATCCGCCCGGCGCTGTTCCAGAGTATCCGGCGCGGGGAATCCGTGGTGATTTCAGATCCAAAATCCGAAATGTATGCGGACACGGCAGAACTGTTTCGCAAGCACGGCTATCTAGTTCGGGTCTACAATCTGTTACAGCCGGAACTTGGCGACTCCTGGAACTGTATGTTCGACCTGGGCGGGGACACCCTCATGGCACAGGTGCTTACCGATGTCATCATCGCCAACACGAAGGGAGATGGTGAGAGTGATCATTTCTGGGATAATGGCGAGGCAAATCTGCTTAAGAGCCTGATCCTTTATGTGGATATGGACTCTACCCGCAAACCGGAGGAGAAAAACCTGCCGGCCGTCTATCAAATGATCACCCAGAACACAGAAAAAGAACTGACTATGATTTTTGATCGGCTGCCGCTGGACCATCCAGCTAAGGCTCCATACAGCCTGTTCAGTCAAGGCAGTGATGCAGTACGGGCTGGCATTGTGCTTGGCCTTGGAACCAGGCTTCAGGTGTTGCAAAGCGAAGCCGTGCGTCAGATTACCCGTCGCTCGGATATTGATTTGTCACTGCCGGGCAAACAAAAATGCGCATACTTTATCATCTTGGACGACCAGAACTCATCTCTTGAGTTTTTGTCGTCTCTTTTCTTTGTATTTTTGTTCATTAAGTTGGTGCGCTATGCGGACAGTATGCCGGAGCAGCGATGCAAGGTGCCGGTCAATATCATATTGGATGAGATGAACAACATTGGCGTGATCCCTGACTTTGGCCGGCGACTCAGCACAGTACGCTCAAGGGCCCTGCAGATTTTGATGGTCTGCCAGAGCCTGCCTCAGCTTC
>OLVU01001412.1_pt1 | contig 15849 bp, 8 predicted proteins | sample 1673321 | NCBI WGS metagenome assembly OLVU01 (sample SAMEA3178942, study PRJEB25190) | human gut metagenome | biome: human gut; feature: human-associated habitat; material: faeces | place: Austria | collected 2013 | reverse complement strand
TGTTCCGTTGAAACCGAATGGCCGACCAGTGAATTGTGCCAGGGTCAATAGTTTCAATATTTGAAAAGAACAACATTTCCTTCTTCAAATCGCTTTTGTATGCTTGATCCACCCTTACATGACGGAGCAAGAGCATCACGGTCGTTTTAAGAATCTGGTTCAGCAGATTGTTTTCGGAAAGCTCATCATATTCACAGGTCAATACCTGCCTCCTTGCGAGGCGGTTCTGTATCGTTCCAGGCATGTCAATTTTGCCGCGAACAGCAGTGACCGTCTCCTTTTGGTTCAAATACTCCCGATACAGCCCCTGTTTCAACTGGCTACTGATGCCCTTTGCCAGAATCGCAGCGAAGAGGTTGTGTATGTTTTCGAACTCTTCGGTAGCAACATCCTCATAGCCGCCCTGATTCAGAGTCGTGAAGGCATACGAAAGCATATAATATATGTTTTTTATGAAGATGCTCTTATCCTTGATCATTGAAACACACCCTGCAAAATATTCTCCCAACGCTGGAGTTTGTTTGCGTCATCGAACCAGTACTCGCTGAGCATCGGCAGAATATCATAGTCGACAATGGAGTGTAGCCACTCATCCGTGCAGATATCTCTGCCGCAGAAATAGCTGTGGCCAATACAAAAGCCTTTGCCCAAAGATTTGTCTGCGACAATTTCGCAGTTCAGCTCCTTCACCTTGGACACCAGTTCGTTCATTATTCAACCCATTCTGATAATGGATGAAGCCCTCGGAATCAAACCCAGGTTCGATCTCAAAGAAGCTGAAACGGCGGCGGAGCGCATAATCGATCATGGCAAGACTGCGGTCTGCCGTGTTCATCATACCGATGATATATAGATTCTTGGGAACGGAGAAAGGAAGTCCGTTGTACGCCAGCGTTGCCTTGATGCCACGGTAATCCCTTTCAATCAACATAAGCAGTTCACCAAAAATTTTGCTCATATTGCCACGGTTGATCTCATCAATAATGAAGAAAAACTCCTTGTCTGGCTGGTTGGCAGTTTTCTGGCAAAACCGATAGAAGATTCCGTATTTCAATTCAAAGCTATCCTCTACAGGCTTGTAGCCCATCACAAAATCTTCATAGGAATAATTCTGATGGAACTGGACGAACTCGATGCGGCTGTCATCCTTCTCCTCCATCATAGACCATGCCAGACGCCTTGCGGCGAAAGTCTTGCCGACGCCGGGAGCGCCCTGCAGAATGATGTTCTTCTTATTGCGCAGAACGGCCACAAGGTTCTCGTAGCGCTTTTCGCTCATATACACTTCATCCAGAAAATCGCTTTTTGTGTAAGCATCGATGGATGCCTCCGCGGTAATCGGGTTTTCTTCCCGAATCATATCGAGGATGAAGTCGTATTCGCCTCGGGTGAGCTTGAACAGGCTGCCCTGCGGATTCTGGAAATACTCCATGCGCTCCAGTTCCGGGCATTCCTTCAGCGTTGTATAGTCAATGGGGGAGGTCAAGCCTTCTATTTTTTCAAAGAACAGCTTTTCGCCGTCCTGTTCTGCGCTGATACGGCCAATTGCTACAATCTGCTTTACCGGATTGGATTCATAGCCAATGATCATGTCGCCAACTTTCGCATCCAGGAAGTTCTGGAAAATACGCCGCTTGTTCCCGTTTTCATTGTAAAGCGTATAGGACTGCACCTCTCCGACAGCAATGTCGGAAAAGCTCCAAATTCTCGGATTCGCATTCAACCACCAATAGCCATGGTCTTCTTCGGGAGTGGCAGCTGCATACAGTTCAATATTACTCAAATCTGTCTGATCAAGTGCTTCAGAAAGTTCATCTCTCAGTTTCCAAATAAAGCTGCCATCCTCGCCTTTGTCTGTATCACGCCCAGTGTAAAGGACCGTCCACCATTGTGTGGAGCCATCTTCTCTTGTTGCTGGCTTGATTCCGGCGGCTTCACAAACACGATGAGCCAGTGCAACAGAACCTGAATTATAGAAGTTTTTTGTCTCACCATATTTGACCGCGAGTTGTGTGCAGGAAGCCTGACCACCATAGTCTTTGATCCGCTTCATAATTTCAAGTGCACTGGTAGTGAAAATAGCTCCATCCTTTAAGAGCTTTTTCCAATCTTCGATGGTAAGACCAGGATTATAATCGGTACCGTACCATTCGGTGGCAGCTTCAGCATTCTCATCCTGCTGAGAGTAAAATCTGCTAATATAAAATCCCACATCGATGGTCAATGTTTTGAGTTCAGGGTCGGGATAGCAAGTGTCCGTCAGCTGTGACCAAAACAGATTGACGAGCTCTGTGTCCTCTTTGAGGGCAAGGCTGATTTCGTCATAGAGCCGCAGAAAGTTGTGGATATTGTCTGCGTAAGCACCCTTTTTGAAGCGGTAATCAGTCTCAAGCTCGTTTGCAACATTTTTCACCTCACCGAACTTATAGATATAATACTTATCCGGGTAACGCAACCAAAGATAAGTGCTGATAGCATTTTCATACTGGTAGTGCTGCGCGGCACCGTTCCCGTATCTCTCCAACAAGATGGAAGACTGCAATTTGAAGGCATTTATGCGCTCATACACATCCTTGTTCTCGTCAAACAAGGCAATAAACATTGCCCGGACCTCTTCCGGTGCCGCTCTGGAAAAACTTACAATCATGCGTCTCGGGAAATTGTTAATGGAAGCCAGCAAATTGAAGGTTTTATCGAGGGAACGGCTCAGCATTTCAGGAAAATTTTGAGCGTTCACGTCCCAATTGTCCTGAAACCATTTGACAGCTTCCCATTTGTATTTTTCGTTGCCCCACTGCGTGGAGACAAAATTCTGCTTGTAGTGCGCCAGTACATCTTTCAATCGAAACTTGTCAAACATGATGCTACCCCTTTATGCCTCTCTCAGGCTTTTATAAATCTCGTCTGTAAAGATACCAAGAACCTGTCGCTTGATCTCATCGTTGCTGAGAAGAAGCGAGAAGAAATCCTGATTCTGCTCCAAGCCCTCAATCAGTGCATCGTCAATGTCATCAAAATACGAAAATTCAAAATCTTTGACGGTATTATTCCGCGCGCTGGTTTTCAGCTTGTCAGACTTCAGCAGAATATCCCGAATCTGCAGCATCGCTTTGACCGCCACATCGTTATCGTAGGCTTTTCCTGTGCGACTGTTGATCTCCGCAATAATCTGGGAAAGCCGTTCTTCTTTTGCTTCGGTCAGGCCAAAACTCTCAGCGGTCGGCAGCTTTACCACAGGCTGTGCGACAAGGTTTGGAGTAGTATGTTCCTCCGACTTTTTCTGAACAAAATTGGTGGCCTTGATTTTACCGTCCAGATTATATCCGCCGCCCGGATGCTTGATATTGATGTAAGCCAGCAAATAAGTGATGAAGTTATATTTCTTGTGCAGGTCGGAATCCTCGAAACGGGACACCTGTAGCAGGAACTCATAAAACCGGACGAAATGGCGCATCATGGACACGATCTCGTGCTGTTTGATAAGTTCGTATTGCTCGATCCTATTTTTTGCCCGCTTGAAGTAGAACATCAACTTCTGCTTATCCTTCGAGGAGATATTTCCCTTGTAGAGCAGCTCGTTGGCCTTTTCGATATCATCAGGGTCAAGAACGGTGTACGCATCGATCTGTGCCTCCAAATCATAGATCGCCGTCGGCGTTACGGAAGTGGAAAGCAAGGTGGTCGTATAATACGGTGCAAACGCAGCCTTGATGTCCTCATATGTATTCACAAAGTCCAGCACGAAGGTCTTCTTCTCAAACGGAGGGCAGATACGGTTCAGGCGGGAAAGCGTCTGAACGGCGGAAACGCCCTTCAGTTTCTTGAGAACATACATAGCGCAGAGCTTCGGTTGGTCGAACCCGGTCTGATACTTGTTGGCAACCAGCAACACCTGGTAGTCGTCCTTGTCGAATTCCTTTGTCAGCCGATCCTCAGGGAAACCGTTCATGGAAGCCTCAGAATATTCGGTATCATCGTCCGGAAGCTTCACCTTGCCGGAGAAAGCGACCAACGCCTTGATATCGGTGTAGCCTTTTTTCTGAGTGTAATTCTCAAATGCCTGGCGGTATTTGACCGCACCCTGTCGGGAAGCGGTAATGACCATTGCTTTTGCCATACCACCGAGCTCTGGCATAACCGTGGTGCGGAAATGCTCCACGATGACCTCTACACGCTGCGCAATGTTCGTTTCATGCAGCTCCACAAAACGGGCAATCTGCCTTTTTGCATCGGCTGTCTTGCAGCGGGGATCTTCTTCGATTTCTTTGTTCAGCTGATAGAAGGTATCATAAGTGGTGTAGTTCTGGAGCACATCCAGAATAAAGCCTTCCTCGATGGCCTGCTTCATGGAGTAGATATGGAACGCCTCACGCTGTCCCTTGGTGTTCAGTCGACCGAACAACTGAATCGTTGTGGGCTTGGGCGTGGCGGTGAACGCAAACATGGAGACGTTGGCTTGTTTGCCATTGCGGCGGATCTCGTCCGTGATCATGTCTTCCACATCGCCGCTCTCCTGCTCACCGGAACCCAGTGACATGGTGACTGCCGCCATATCCTTACCAGCAGTGGAAGAGTGTGCCTCGTCAATGATAACGGCGAACCGCTTGCCTTTCAGCCCTGCAACGCTGTCCACGATGTACGGGAATTTTTGAATCGTAGTAGCAATAATCTTCGTATTGCCGTTCAGGGCAATCGCAAGGTCGGCGGAGTTGCATTTATCGTCCATCACACGGATAAGTCCGGCTTTGTGCTCCATGCCCATAATGGCTTTCTGAAGCTGCCGGTCAACGACAACACGGTCGGTGACGATGACGACATTATCAAAAATAATTTTGTTGTCCGCATCGTGCAGCGAAGTGAGGCGGTGCGCCAGCCATGCGATGGAGTTTGTTTTGCCGGAACCTGCGCTGTGCTGAATCAGATAATTCTGCGTAGAGCCATTTTCACGCACGTCGGCCAGCAGTTTACGGATCACATCCAGCTGATGGTATCGTGGAAAGATGATGTTTTCAGACTTCTTCGTTTTCCCAGTCAGCTCATCCTTGCTTTCCTTGATTTCGATAAAGATGAACTTGCTGATGAGGTCAAGAACGGTATCCTTTGTCAGAATATCCTCCCACATATAGGAGACGCTGTACTTGTCTTTGAAGGTGGGGTTACCCGCACCGGCATTGACACCTTCGCCGTTGCCCATGTTGAAGGGCAGGAAGAAGGTTGAGTTCCCGGCAAGCTTGGTGGTCATATAGACCTGCTCCAGATCCATCGCAAAGTTCACAAGGCACCCTGCCTTGAAGCGGAACAGTCTGGTGTTCGGATCACGGTCAACCCGGTACTGATAAATGGCATCCTGATATGACTGTCCGGCGGCATTACATTTCAGCTCAAAGGACATGATGGCAATGCCATTCAGGAAAATCACCAGGTCAATGCGCTCATCATCGCTTGCCCAGACTTCCTCCATGACGGAGAAAATGTTCTTTTCATATTTCGCCAACAATTCACGGTTGAAGGTGGTCGCAGGCTTCGTATACATCAGTTCCAGCTTCATGTTGGAAATCTCAATACCGTGCTTCAGCACATCCAGCAGACTGCCGCGGGTTTTGGTCACCTCGGCATTGATAAAGCTGACGAGGGTGTCCTCCAAATCGGATTTGTAGATTTTGCGGAGTGCCTCCATCTCGTCCGGCTGGGTATCGTTCAGAAACTGAAACAGCAGCTCCCGATCCATAGCAAAGAGACGGTCGTAGCTGGTCGCTTTGCGGACGATGTAACCGTTGTCCTGCGAGAGCCTGTCCATGATGAAATGCTGATATTCTTTTTCGGAGAGAATACTTGTCATTTCTTCTGTTCCTCCTTGTGCCGCTTTTGTATGGCTGCAACCGCTTTCGGATTGAAATGTGCATAGCGAATCAAGTGATACCCATCCTCATCGGCATAAAGCACACGTTGCGGTTGATTGTTGTTTGACACTTGAATTTCAACCCATCTACGCTCTGAATACTGTGAGGAGCCAATTGTAAAAATAACTGCTCCGTTTTTCTCAAGAGCATCCAGAGCTGCATTGTATTCGCTCCGTGCAATGGTATAATCCACGTCAAATAGATTTGCAAAAGCGGTTGTAGCATGAGCCAAACTGTCGAACTCGGCATCTTTTGTCTTAGCCAATTTAAAAGCCGCTTCCGCAACGAACAAGGCTGCGCCCCAGAACTCAGATTCTATGAATTCAACCTTCATGAGATGGGCACCTCCTTCTTGCCGGTTACATACTCAAAAATCAGAGATTTTTTGTATTCGTCGAGTGTTGCAAGCTGTGCTTTTTTATCAGCGATAACAGCATCTGCTTTTGAAAGCACAGAATCAATGTGCTTTACGATGGCATTCTGCTCATTCAGCGGCGGTACCGGATAGGAAAGCTCCGCCAGCTTGTTCCACCGAAGGTCACAGGAACGCACACGAATACCGGTCGCCAAAGCAAGAAACACATCACTGTAAGCCATGCTGCGCAGATAATACATGATGTACCGTTTGTTTTGGTCGGTCTCCAAAACATTAAGGACAGGTGACGCCTTGCCCCTTGAATCAGAAATACCGATAGAGCCAGCAAAGCCATCCATACCATGTACAACTAAATCACCGACATCAATGCCTTGATAGCCGATTTCCTTGTCGGACATCGTAAAGCCGTCCTCACGGCGGTTACTTCTAAGAGTAACCTCACCATCACGGAAACAAGTGATTACACCGTCATCCTCACGCACGGGCTTCTGCATATAGCGAAGAATGTACTTACCACGGATAACATCCCAGTGTGCGGGCATATTGCCAATCCACTGGACTCCGCTATCCTTCATCTCCGCATTCGGGTTCAGCCCTTTGGTGACAGTTTCGGTGATAACAGACCGCTTGTACTGCTCCAGCGTGTCGATTTGGGTTTGGATGTCGGCGGTCAGCGCATCAATTTCGGCACATTTGGTGTTGAGAAAATCGGCAATGCAGCGCTGTTCGGCAAGAGGCGGCAGTGCAACCAAACTTTCGTAAAACCACAATGCATACAGATTGCGCTGTATTGTTCCTACTCCACGAGAAGCGGTTTCGTATTGCTGAACCATACTTCCGTCTCGTAGCAGAAAATTCATATAATCTGGGTCGCATTTATCACTCAGTGAAAAGACAAAATATGCTGGGCTAATGATTCCATCATATTTTGAAACTCCGACCGAACCTCTCCATGCCTGCTGATTATTCAATACAAAGTCTCCGATATGGACATTTTGATAATTTGACAAGTCAGCACTCGGCTTGTGAACTTGCATACCATCAGAATCGTTGTAAGAAATAACGCCCCTGTCCAAATATACAGACAGTAAATCACGGTCACCGCTGTTCTTTTCGCTCCTCAATGATAAAAGTGACTTAATGCGGTATATTTTCCAGTGTGCAGGAATTTCTCCTATGCTTGCGATTCCGCTAAACTTTGTTCCCGTCATATTGCCACCGCCCTTACTCAAACAACCGCGCTACACGCTCAGACACTGAAAGCTCCAGTTCTGAAAACCTGGCTTCCAACTCTTCACTGGCGGTCGGTTGTTGATATTTGTAGAAATATCGTGTGAACGGGATTTCTGCACCGGTCTTGATGACAGGCTTTTTCTTTCCGAGATCTTCTTCAAAGAAAGCGGCAGCATCAGGGATATGAGGTAGAACCTCACGAGCCATATAGTCCTCGATACTTTCCTCCCATTTCACCAGTTCGGTGTCCTTGGTTTCTTTATCATAGATGATGTTACCCTTGCGGTCACGCTGAATCTCGGCATTCTTGTCCATGATGGAAAGCCCGTCCGCAATCTTTTCCAACAGCTTCTTATCTGTTGTAGCCTTGCTTAATACTTCGGTAAGATGCGGCATAAAGGCATCCGGCGACATCCACACAGTATCACTGATGGCGTGATTCAAATCTGCAAGAATCGCATCAAAGATCGGCTTGCCAACAAAAAAACTGTCCAATTGTTTCTGAGCTTTACCATCTCTTTCCGCCATCAATTCCAAGTCTGCAAATTTCACTTCGTTGTAGAGGCTGTCAAGTGCGCCTTTACCCACCATCGCCTGAATCCGCTCCGCCGTAATGGCATAGCTACGCTGAAGGGGCTGCATCACCGTGTACTCACGATAAATGAACTCCTCGTTCCGATAGATTTTGCAATATTCGTTTTCTGCGAAGTCCGCATACAGCTTGGTAACGGCACTGCGATCTTCGGGAGATATCTCGTTTTTCTTATCGCCCAGGGCTTTACGCAGCTTTTTGAAGAAAGTAGAAGCGTCGATCAGCTGAATTTTGCCTTTGCGCTCCGGACGCTTATTCTTGGAGAGAACCCAAATGTATGTGGCGATGCCGGTGTTATAAAAGAGATCAGTTGGCAGCGCAATGATCGCTTCGATCAGATCACTTTCCAACATCCAGCGGCGAATCTGACTCTCGCCGGAAGCCGTTCCGCCAGAAAAGAGCGGGCTGCCGTTTTCGATGATCGCAGCACGACCGAAGTTGTCGTCCATCTTGTCGATGGCAGACTGAAGGAACAACATCTGCATATCGCCGGAACCAGGCAGGCCTGCGCCCCAGCGACCGTCAAAGCCTTTCTGATATTCTGCGTTGACGGCATCCTCAACGCCTTCGGCAGCGTCCTTGCCGCCCCAGGCGGTGCCAAACGGCGGATTTTCCAGCACGAAGCGCATCTTCGTGCCCTTAAAACGGTCGGCTTTCATAGTGTCCTGATAGCAGATATTTTCAGCATTCTGACCCTTAATGAGCATCTCCGCAAGGCACATGGCATAAGACTCTGGGTTGATTTCCTGTCCGAACAGGCGCACATCGGCAGAGGGGTTATAACGCTTGATGAAATTGTAGCCGGTGGAAAGCATACCGCCCGTTCCGCAGGCTTGATCCAATATGGTGATTACCTTACCGTCATCGAAGATATCGTCACAGCCTTCGGCCAACAGGATGTTGACCATCAGCTTAATGATGTCGCGGCCGGTGTAGTGGTCGCCGGCTTCGGCATTTTCAGAGAACTTACGGATTAGTTCCTCGAAAATATATCCCATCTTCACATTGTCGATGGTGCGAGGATCAAGATCAAGTTCGGAGAATGCCTTGATGACGGAGAGCAGACGGTTATTTTTGTCCATCTTGTCGATTTCTTCGCCAAAATTCAGACCGCGCTCCTTGGACATCAAGATTTCCAGCACATTTGCGGAAAACCCCTGCAGATAGCTCTTAAAATTGGCGGCAATATGGTCTGCGTCATTTACAAGCTCTGCAAGGTCAAATTCACTGGTGTTATAAAACTGGAAGCCGGAAATGCGATACATCGCCTTTGCCGGAAAATTCGGGTTTGCTTTGAACTGCTCAACGACTTTCTGCTTGGTGGGCGCAAGAGCGCACTCAAAGCGGCGGATGATCGTCATCGGAATGATAACATCCTTGTACTTGTCGCTACGGTACGGCCCGCGCAGTTTGTTTGCGATGGACCAGATAAAATTTACTTCGGTGGATACATCAACGGGAGAATCATCCCACATTGCATCTATAATCTGCTTATTAGCCATTTACTTTTCCTCATTTCTCTATTTATGTAGCTATTATCAGCCGGAAATCATTCATCCTCCTGAAGCAAGAAAAGCGCGTTGTTATTTATCTGGTACAATCTCCATGATATCTTCGATACCGCAATCCAACGCAGTGCATATCTTTAAGAGAATCTCTGTAGTGACATGCCCGTTTCTTCCCATCTTAGTAACGGATGCAGGGCTGATACCCGCCTTTTCGCATAGATCCTTCTTCTTCATATCCTTGTCGATAAGTAGCTTCCAGAGTTTTTTATAACTTATAGCCATAAAGTATCTCTCCTATACTTATTATAAAATGCTCTGCCATTGGCAGCGCATTTGGTCTATCACAACTATACTGCCAAGGCCTATTCCAACGACTGTCAGTGTTATTTTTATAATAGCATATTTGAGTAGAAAAAGCAAGAAAATGATAAATTCGCATGTTCTTTTACCTGATTTTAAAATTCAAGGGCACTCAGTAATGCTACCGAGTACCCTTGACACAGAAATAATATATTTACCTTTAGTTTGATTTAAAATGCACTTTTTCCTTTGCTTTTACTATTTGAATTTGCTTGTCTTGTTGAAGTTGTAGTATGACGCACTCATTCTTGAGAACTATGTCGTCGTTCCCATCTCGTAGAGTAGGTAATTTCAACAGCATAAGCACTCGGTTTAACTCTGCTGCGTCTATAACCCAGCACCAATTTTTGCGGTTACTTTTATCCGGAATCGGTATGCTTCGAAATGACAAATACTGCCCGGTTTTCTCTTTGTTATACATAACCGGGAGAGAAGTATCTTCTTGTCTAATCAAGTTAATTGTTTGGAACGGCTGTCTTCCACGATACTCCAAGTATAACTTGTACAAATAAAAAACATAATCATGTGTCAGTCGGCATACACGCTTCAAATCAAAGGACACCGTGTCCGAGGTTTTATCAAAATCTTTAAAAGAAAGTAACCGTGGAGAATGTTCTTTTGAGAGTACAATTTCAAACGCATCTTCTGCCTGTATTCGCAACGTTTTAGTAGCCAAGAAAAATTGCTGTAACTTGGAGTAGTACTCTACCATATAATCCGGCATTAGCATATGTTGCTCCTGACCAATGGAATCTGAAAGGGAAATCTTACATTCTCCGGTTGAATTGAATGAACACAAATTCAAAATTTCATTCGCTATGTATTCACGCTTTTGATACTCAACTTGAAGTACTTCACATCCAGCATCAAGATTCTTTCTAAAACTATAAATTGATGCACTTCTCAAGTCATTAGTCCATTTTTCAAAATCGGTCTGAGTCCGAACTTTTGCAGGTAGTAACTCTGCTAATGCATCTTTAGGCGTACGCGTTATACTCCTGGCCATGTCACAATCTTGTCCGATTAGGACAAACCATTCATCTTTACTGTTAGTAAAAATATCGCCGGCCGTCACAGGCAAGAAGTAATCATTGACGGTATAATCAAACGCCTCTAATGTGTTTAACTGCTGGAGATCTGCATCAGGCAAATCCTCATCATCTTCTAAACTATTAATAACCCTCGATAGCCGAATCATTCTTTTTATTGTATCGGCATCTTTCCGGGGAGCGGTTGATAATAGTCTGATCCAATCATTGATAATTTCATATTCTGACGCTCCCTCAGTCCGCGCTTTCTGCGCAAGGAAAAATGCGATTCCTTTATTCTTAATAGCTTTATCAAAGGCATCGCCCATACCTAATAGCGTTTCAGATTTTAGTTCGGAGATAAAATAATTGTACGCACTTTTCGCAATACAAGATTTTAACTGTTCAGGATGCTCTTTAGACACATATTCAAAGTACAAAGCATCGGTAATCTCTTCATACATTTCTTTGGATGAGAAAATGCTGCCGATAATATTTCGGCGCATGCCAGTATTTCTATCAGAGATCACCTGAATAACTTCTTTTGCTCTATTAGAGCCAGATAAATAGTTATCTATAATACATACAACGGCATGCTCCGGAGCAGCCTGTCCAATATCGTCAGAGAATAAGTTCTGTGTATCAGCAGAAAAATCCGTATAAATGCGAAGAGACTGAGCTCTATTTTCGCTCAAAATATAGTTATTGTAAAGATCATCAAAATAAGCAGGGTGATTAACTCCAATTCCGTATTTAGCGCCAAGCTCATATATTTTCTGAACAGCCTCGCCCTCAAAACGAGAATACTGTTCTTCAAGTAGTACTTTCAATTCGGGATTTACGCTTTCAACCAGCCCAAACGCACAACTAATGTCCCCGTAGGGAATGCTATCATCCCACACTCCAATTTTATCAAAGCATTCGTCAAATAAAGAAAGAAACTTTGACAGAACCTCATGCAGTGGCTGTGAAATAGATTCAATCTCTGCAAGATACCGACAACGGTCATCGACCGCCATTCGGGTAATATCATACAGAGCTCGCTCTTTTTTGTATTCGCCCTGCTTGAAATCGTCCTCGATGATTACAATGCGATTGCACTCAATAGCCGAAAAAAGTTCTTTATAGCTCATTACAATTCCTCCGAGGTATTGGATACAAGCAAAAATTTATATCTGTTTCCGTATTCATTACGCTCGTCGAGCAATTCGATTTCGCCTCCAAAAGAGTTCAGTAATTTCCGAACAATATATAATCCCATACCGCGACCTTCAGACAACGGCTTACCAGACTGCAATGGCTCAAATAAGATATCTTCCATGCTCTTGGAGACGCCTGTGCCAGTATCATACACTACAATACCATCAACACCATATTCTTCAATTGCAATAGTATCAGTTCCAGGATAAGCGTAAGTGCTATCGCTTTGCGCCCGTTTACGGCGCACATCAATCCAATACAAAGAGTTATTGATCAAATTATAAAAGACATGCAGTAACACCCCTTTGGGAACGAACCATGTCAAATCTTTAGTGCTGCACACAATCTGTACTCTTTCTTTTTTTACCGTTGATAAAAGATTTTTTCGGATATTCGATATTACACTTTCGATACATTCATGGATGAATTCATCATATGTGCCCTTCTTGATAAAAGTAGTTTCAAGGAACGAATAGAGACTTCCGATTTGATCCAATTTCCCCGAAATGTTCCCGTAGCTGTTTTTGATAGGAATAACATGTTGATTATAGACCCGTACGCCGCCACTTTGAACAAAGTAGTCTTTTAAGAAATCGAAATGTTCACTTGCATCCGGTACAATACCTGTTTTACTTAATGAGTGCAATTCATGTGTAATTGTTTCTGTAATGAGGCCATTAGCCATAAGTTTATAGTTATTGTAAGACTCTACTTCGATAGCTTTTAACTGTGCATCGGCCTCAGAAAGCAACACGGCTGTAGACTCTTGAACAGAAGAATCCTCTTTGATATCAGCATCAAGTTTTCTAACTGTATCTGTAAGAAATGCGTAACTTTGTTGGGGAAGGGCAACTTGATCTGTCCCACTTATCTGCGTTCCGCGCCTCAAATGTTCAGAAACATCAGCAAGTGCTTTTTGCATACGCTTATTACGCCGCATCATCTCGCGAAGCGCTGCATCGTTTTTCTTTACACGTTTGGAGAGATTCTCTTCTAACAGGCCTTCCTCTGCAAGAAGTGTTTTTACCAGATCGTTTGCCTTTCGATTCAGGTCGTAAAAAAGATAGTTAAATACGACATTGATAAGGAGCTTGAATGCTTCGGATGTTTCATTTGCACTAATGTCTAAGCGTGAACTAATCTCTTGAATATGGTTTTGTCCCGCATCAGCCAAGGAAACATATCCAACAGTATTACCGAGATCAAATCGATACCACTGTTGCCCTTTTGTCCTGAATTGTTGAAATTTAATCCAGTCCCTTTCCTTATTTCCTAAAAAACCAATACGAAATATATCTCGATATAGTTTGATTCCATTATAATCTTCCAGAAAGTATTTTAGCTCTTTCAAAGAATATCGTTTACTTGTCTCGCCTAAATCATAGGCGGCATCGATAACAATCTTATCACCGATTGCTGCTCCCTGTTTAAAACTATAAATTGAGCCAGTGATTGGTGCTATTTTCAGAAGTTCCTCAATTGCAGAAAGTGCTTTTTTTTCGATAAAAGAATCAAAGATTGATTTCTTGTCTTCGTCTTCCGCAACAGCATAGAAATCACAGAGAATATTGTAAAACAAAGAAACCAATTCATCTTTTGTCGCAGTAGCTTTAAGCGTATTTTCAATTCTTGTGGAATTGCGTTCCAGTATGTCACGGTAAAAGCTATGTGGCTTTTTTAAGCGCTTAAATGCTTCCGCTTTTACTAATGCCCGATGGACGCGTTCAATAAACCATGGTTTTATGTTCAAACCATAGTTTAACATTCCGTCTTCTGTTGGCTCAAATCGGAAATTGTGAATAGATTCCGCTAAGGCAAGAGTATCATATGGGAATGTGATGTCAACTTCGTGTTCATCGAAATAGAATTTAATCTGCGGTATGAATAGTGTGTCCTGCGCATCTGCAAAAGGTGTAATCAGAAAATTGAGCGCTGACTTAAGTTCTCGATTGACCTGAACTTGGAATGCAGTAGTATCCAACGACACCTGCTTGAACTGCGTGGCGTTATCAATATAGTCCTCTAAATTTGCGTTAAAAATAAATAAGCGAGTATGGTGCAAAGTATTAGGACCATCACAACTTGGTATATCCACTACACCATTGATCACTGCATTCCAATCAATAAAAACATACGATGTATGATTTTCTTTATCCGAAGAAGTTTCTACAAGTAGCGCTGTTCCAAGTCTCTGAGCTGCCAGTCGACCAATGCCTTTTTCGCCAAGAGTGCTTTCCTCGTTGGATTTGATATCTGTGGCGATTTTCAAAAAGCCGCCATCAATTGTGGCATCAGTCATACCACACCCATCGTCTTCAACAACAAGAATCGGTGAAGCAAGGTACTTATTTGGAACGGAGTCACTGACGCAATCCGGGATAAGTTCATTAGATGGCATACTATTATACAGGCGTAGATTTATATGACTTGCTTTTGCGTCAATTGAATTTTTGATTAATTCAATTATAGCAACTTCAGGCGAGGTTATTAAATCTCTACCCAAATGTTTTATAACGCGTGGATCAATCACAATTTTTCTCATGGATTATCCTCCCGAATATCATTCAAGGTCTCCATTAATGTTTTAGCAATTGCTGCTGCCATTAAGTATGGAACACCGTTGCCTATCATCTTGAACTTTTTTGACAATGGAAGTGTTGGTAATACAACAAATTCTCTTGGCAAAGATTGAATCGCCATAGCTTCCGCTACTGATATACGCCTTTCTTTATAAGGGTGGAGGTGTACTTCGTTGTGTCCATATGCGGCGGTTGGCGAGAATCTCCAACGATGTAGCCGTTTAAATGACTTGCCACTCGTATCGCCTTCTGCGATAGTTGCGATTTTGTTTCGCCCCTTTTTCACCTGGAATACATCATTGCCATTTGGATGATTTTCAACATCATTTTTATGAAACCAATACTCAACCGTCAGTTTTTTCAGTATTCCTTTAGCAGGAAACACATATGAACTATCTGGCGCAAATTCTCTCTCTTTAGGCCATGTTCTTGTTAGTACATTCTCTGTATTGAAGAGTGCATGTTTATCCCATTTGAATATTAGGGCATTGGGTTCGTTCTGATAGATTCTTTTATGAATGCCGACCATAAATACACGTTCCCTGAATTGAGGGACACCATATGCAAGTGCATTCAAAACGTTTTCGGCTATAACATAGTCATTAGCTTGAACTTTCATCATCATTTCCTTATAGAAAGCACGATGCTTTTCCGTTTTTACTAAACCCTTAACATTTTCAAACAGGAAAAAATCAGGACGGCAACGACAAATAATATCGAAATAGATCTTAGTTAATCGGCCATTTTCGCCATCAACACCAGCATTTTTTCCAGCAACTGAAAAATCCGGGCATGGCGGTCCACCAATAAAACCGACTAAGTTTCCTTTTTCACGCTCTTGTGCAATAAGGGCAAGGAGATTTTTCTTTCCACGTCGTCTTGCATAGCGTTCAGCGCTATCATTACGATAGCCATAGATCGGAGCACGCAGATTCATTTGCATCCTTGCATACTGGTATGACTCAATAAAGAGGTTGTCGTATTCATTAACAAATACTATATTATATCCGTTCTTTTCAAACGCCAAATCTAAAATCCCGATTCCTGAGAAAAACGAGAAGAAGGAAATTTTC
>OLVU01001400.1_pt1 | contig 15978 bp, 23 predicted proteins | sample 1673321 | NCBI WGS metagenome assembly OLVU01 (sample SAMEA3178942, study PRJEB25190) | human gut metagenome | biome: human gut; feature: human-associated habitat; material: faeces | place: Austria | collected 2013 | reverse complement strand
CAGTCGATAGAGCGGTTTGGCCCTGACGGCCTAACGAGTCAAAGATATTGGCTGCATTATTCGTCTGAAGCGTGCCGGAGGAATTCAATCGGCCATTAGCAGCAAATTCAAAGCCGTTTTGGAAGTTCACAGCACCGCTGTTGTTGAGGGTGCCTGAAATTGCATAGAGCGCGGTTTCCGTCCAACTTCCCCGGTTATTAAGAGTACCGGTGGAGGTTAGGTTACCTCTGGTAGTGACATTCCCGGTTAAAGAAAGCGTCCCGGTATTTGTCAAACTCCCGCCTAGATCGGCGCTCCCAATAGTCAAATTGCCGGAGTTTGAGGCAGTCCCGTTACTCTGATTGAAATTCGTTATGACTAAAGTTGCAGCGTTACCCAACACTCCATTGGATTTGTTCAATGTGCCAAAGTCATAACTTCCGGCTGTCACATTGACCGAACCACCGACTTGAGTCAGCAAGGATCTGTTCGAGAGAACTCCACCCGCCAAGGTTAAGTTTCCTCCCACAGAAAAATTTCCTTCTCTAGCCCCAACAACTATTGAGGCATCACTATCTAACATCCCACCGGATAGAAGCAAGGAATCGGATATGAAACAATTGTTGTTACTAGATTGACGGAATGTTCCGGCAACTTGTTCAATGTTTGTAAAGGTGCTGGTAACGGAACCTCCTAGAAACTGAAACACTCCTTCGTTGTGTAAAGTTCCTATTGACGCTGTAGTAGTTAGATTAGCTGCTCCAAATACGTTGTCATTGTTATTTCTTATCGTTCCGTAGTTAAACAATGTTCCATCGACAGTAAGGTTGGATTTAATTTTCCCATCGTGGCTAGTGTTTCTTGTTCCGACTTCTACTAGACCATATATGTAAGCATTTCCGTGAACAATCGTACTTCCATATACATCTTGTCCTCGGTTGTGATTATGAGCAATGGTCCAGTTTCGATTTGACTCTAAAGTGAAGTTCTTATCGACTGTCACTGTTATTGATGGTATCCCGACAGAACCGGATGTATTACCCACAAAGAGTTGAGCTGTGGGAGAGGAATTTCCGTATACGAGATTGCCTAAGATGTGAACATCGTTGTTCACATAATCATAGTCTCTGGGCTGGGTCGAACCATGAAGAGGCAGATCTGCAAATGATGCATCGCCGTTAAGTGTAGTTAGCGCACAAACATTAGAAGAACCAAAGAAGGCACTGAGGACTACAATCGCTAGTTTTCCGCCGGTTTGACTTGCAGCAGTCATGGTCTCGGACACAGCAACAAATACGCCTCGGGAGCGGTTGAATACTTTTTTATAAATTTTGTTCATAACGTTTTTGATCAAAAAATCTGGCGGGACTTTCTGTGCAGACTGTTATGAACCGAAAGATCAACTGTCACCGTTCTTTCAACGGGGCGGGACGATTAGAATAATTGGTGCCCGGAGGCTGCATTGTCCCGCCAAGGATGCAACCGCGCCTGTCAATCAGGCCGTCTGCTTCCGGGCATTAACTGTTACGCTGACCGCAATCGGCCTCCGACCTTCAAAAGAATCCACTCCTGAAGTTCGGCTATGTTTTCAGAAGTTCTTTTCTGGATTACTGCACCTTTTTTGATATTTGCTTCATAAAGGTGAATCGACTTCGGCCCGGTAAGACCCACAACACGTTTTGACTCGATGACGCGGATGAAAACATTCGGGTACTCAACATTATTGATTCTCATTTAAGTGCCTCCCATTTATTCTTGGTAGTTCTTCTTTGTGTTTTTTAGGGGTGTAAAACAACTTCTCGTGATCTTCATACGTGCAGGCAAACGATCCTTTGTACGTGATAATGGGATCGTCAGGTTTGCAAACTTCCAAAATTTTGTGAAGCGAACCTTCTTGAATTAGTACCACGTCTCCCGGACGGCAGTGATTGACTGCTAAGTATTGTTTGTCAGGGACTTCACAAATTCTTCGCTCCTTCAATTTCAAAGGCCCGTTTGAGATACTCAGCTTTTCATTGTCCTGAGTGGCACTGGATGAGATCGGAAGATAGAGAATTTGTGCAGAAGCTGCGTTGCACACTGCAATTCCGAACAAGCCGAAGATTAAAAGGGCTATTTCTTTCATATGACCCGCCAAAACAACAATTACCAATGCACGCGAGTCCAATTTTTGCCGTTGATGAAGACATCAATGGCTCGTCTGGACTGATACTTTTGCCATTTCACCTGTTCATAGACGCGGACAGGGCGGTAGCAAACGGAAGAACTGCTGCTGTCTCCCGAGTTGTCATAACAGGTGTAACTCTCATAGGCAGTGCCTTGATAGCCCTTAACGCAAGCCTTAGTCCCTCCCCAATGTCCGGGAGAGTCCTCGGTTGCTTTGAACCAGTGCTCACCGCCCCAGTTGTAGCTGGCATTATTTTTTCTAAGTAATTTGTTTTTCCGACGGTCAGTTTTGAACTGATTGTTGTCGTTAATGTTTCCTTCAACAATCCAGCCTTGAGGAGCGTCTTCCATCCCTTGAAGGATGCAAGGATCAAATCCGTCAGAAAGCTGCTTCGCATAGTTGCCGTCTCCGGCCATCGGACAGCTCGGGAATTTACAAGGATGACGCCAAGAAAGACAATCAAAAAGTTTGTCAATCGGAGGACGGCATTCGCTTACCGCTTTCGGTCCGTTCGGATTGGCTAAGCAGAGTAGGACTTCACATCCCCAGCGATCGTTGCCGGTCATCAATTCGATTTTCGGCATTCCCGGGATCTGAGAATAGTCCGTTGTATCAGCCAATACCTTGAAACCAGCGCCGGACAGAAGGGCACTTACGGCTGCCAAGGCCAGTAACGTTTTGGGATTTGAGATTGTTGTTTTCATTTTCAGCTTGCCATCAGTTCTTTCAATTTCATAGAAAAGGCGCTTGCACTGGCTAATCTCTCTGTCATCGCTTCAATAGTGATGCCTTGCTGCTCGGCAGCTTTCTTTATCGACCACGCGTCTATTTCACACTCATACCAAAATGTCCATCTACTGGACAATTGAATCGGTCTCGGGAACGTCGGATCTTTTTTCACTAACGCATACAACTGGGTTTTACCGCAGCCGAGCCGTTCACAGACCTGCTCAGGTCTTAGTTGATTGAGGCTTAAGTTACTCATAGAGCCTCCGATCTGGAATAAAAAGCAGCGCCGCCGGATAGCCGGACAATGTTCTGAAAATGGAGGAGTTGTACTTGCTCAAATCAAATAAACCAAGGAGCCTAGTAACGGGCTCGGTGTTCAGAAACATTATTAGCGCTGAAAGACCCTCGAAAGAAACGGGCAGGCAGGGGGTAGTTGCTTGTCTCGATTTGCTTACCAAGAGTCCGAGGAAATTGGGCCTCCGAGGAAAAGAATAGAATTTAGTTGCCAAACTCAAATCGCTAATCAATTCCCGGAGGGAAGAAAGATGAAAAAGGGCATTTTCCAAAAAATTTTTATCTCTGCTGGTTTGTTTTTTGTTCTTGCCTTGTCCCTTGTACCGATAGCTATCCTTTACGGCAACGAAGCTCAAAGGAACATGGTGTTGTTTCTTTGTTCGCTTGGTTCTTGTGCTGCCGGTTTCGCTGCTATTTATGTATCCGCGGAGAACAGTAAGAATCAACAGCAGCTTATTAAAGCTATTGTTGACGCAACCGAAGAGCTTCAGAAACTCAGAATTGCAATAACTGACAGTGGAATGACCACAAACACCAAAAAGTAGCCGGAAAACAGCACAAGAAATGTCTCTGTATCCATTGGAAACAAGCGAGACAGAAGCCCTCCCTGAAAACACTTCGGCAGTTTCGACTTCACTTTTAAGATGTAAACAAGACATATTAGGTCGAAATGAGTGGTAATAATCACCCAGCCATATGTTAAGTAATTCCACCAAAACTGAACGCTTTGGAATTCCTCCCAAGGATGAAGAAGTTTTTCCAACATTTAGAAGTTGTTTTGATAAAAAACAGAAAATCGTTTTCATATCAGCCCCCTTAACTGTCCAGTCCCACAAAACCGCAGCAGCCGATAAGGACAAACGCAATGCCGATAAGCATTAGTCCGGGTGCGGTAAAAGACACAGAGTTCCTTTCGCTGTTTTGGAACAGGAATAAAGGTGCAATTGCCAGACAGCAAAGGCCGGAAAGAAGAAGGATGAAAAAGAATTTCTGCGCGGCCATCATCTCATCCTCACGAAATTGGTCTCCGGTGTACTGGGTAAAATTTGAGCTGTCAGACAAAAATCCAAACCCAATACCCGGAGGAAAAAGTGAAAATTACTTCTGCTGATAAATTTATGTGCTGGCTGGCAGTCAGCCTTTTCGCACTGATTTTTTGTTGGTACAAAGAACCCAAACTTACAGATTTCTTGTGTACTGCAATGTCTATGTTTTGCGCTTTGTTTTCGGCTCTTACTGTTGCAGAAGTGAGAGACACGAAGATTCAAATTGAACAAAAGAGCTTCGAACCGGATTCCAGCACTTTGAAAATAATAAAAGCAATCCCTAAAAGAAGAATTACCAGAAGAGAATATAGAAAAAACTCTTTGTCTGTCCATTCTCGGACCTTGCGCATAAAAGGCGGCCGGAGAAAAAAACACGAATAAACTGTCAGAGCACAGAAGAGAACTGCAACAATGATTTTCGGCGCGTAATCTTTTAACTCTAGGTAAAACTCGCATGAAATCATAATGATCTCTTCTATTTCCAATTAGAGACTTTCTGTCGGATGTCCTTGGCTGGCCCTTTCCATTTTTCAAAAAGGCAATATTCCTAATTTCCAACAGCACAGCTGCGAAATGAGAAAAAACAGGAGAAACCATTTGAGAAGCGAAAGGTCTTTGAAGAAACAAGCGTTCAGTACGCAGATAATCAGAAGAGCAAGCGTTAAAAAAAGAAGCAGGAAGGTAAACACACCTAACGGTGATTGAAGATTGGCTTCCATCTTTTCCCCTCAAATTTAAGCAGCTTGCGGTTGTCATTGCTTTTCCTTGTTCTTATTTTCAAAGTTCAAGCGGTTAACGCTTCTGCTCCGGGGCAGCTCAAATACTGCTTAATCTCTTTTTTTAATCTGCCGGTTTCAGCGTTACTTCTATCTAATTGAGCGAACTTCCAAGGGATATCCGGACGCAACTCTTCACAAGTTAGGTGTCCACGGGAAAGGTTGACCAATGTCAGGCAATTCTCGGGTGAAATTAAACGACGCCCGCAGATGTAAGAGTTAATCGTCGCTTTAGAAAGCCCCAGCTCGGTTGCTAAATACCGTCTAGGATCAGCAACCCCAGCTTCTTTTAGAAACGAACAATAGTCTTTCAAATTCATTGCTACACCTTTTTCTTGAACTCGCGACTAGCTAAGCGCGATCCCTGTTAATTTTTTCTTGCCTTAACTCGTAAATATTCCAAAGTTCATTCCACCGGAAGTTAGGCGCGAGTTCTTCACATGAAACGAGGTTGTTGGTGAATTTCTCTATTCTTGCGCAATGGTTTATAGGAATGGGCCGTCCATTTTTTAACCAGTCATAGACGTTCGCAGGAGTAATTCCTAAAAATTTGGCAAGGGCATACGGCGTCTTAGCTCCTTCAATTGAAAAATATTCATGTAGTTTCATATCGTCGGACAGTAGATCTATCAGCATATGTAATATTATACCATATCATATATCAGCTCAGTGAATCTCATATAAAAAACTTATCTCTGCTAATAAAGGAAGAAAGGAAAATATGGTGGAGAGAACATGGAAACGGTCACTGAAATAAGGCGCCAAAACCTTAATTTTTTAATAGAGCAATACAAAACAATAGCTAACCTTAATTTAGCTCTAGGCCGACCACGTCACGACTCTACCTTGAGTCAAATTCGGAATCAGGTAAAAATCAATAAGAGGCAGGGGCTTCGTTCTATGGGTATTGCTATGGCACGAAGTATTGAAGAAAAATTACATCTCCCCGTTGGCTGGATGGACAAGATTCACGAGGACAAACTCCCAATTCCGGCCAGACAGGAAGAGGATACGACCGACCCAATTCCGCTCTCAGAAATACAAAAAATAACATCAATTCCGGTATTTATTCAGCCTGAAAAAGATCTCTCCGGCAACTGTAATCCTAAACTTAAAGGGGAAATTCAATTGCCTAATATGATGATTGATCAATTTTCAGAAGGCGGAGAGCATAATCTTCAGGGCTATATTCCAACTGAAGCTGCAATGTTCAAAACTCTTCCGCTAGGCTCAATTGTTCTGGTTGACACGAACGTAAAAAAATATATTGGTGATGGTCTTTATTTCTTACGCATCAACGGTTTCTATAAATTTCGAAAAATTACCCAATTGATCAATGGAAACTATGAGATAGAAAGTGATGTAAAAAAAGAAATTGCAGAGGAGCTCAACTCAATCAATTTTATTGGAAAAGTTACCAATATCTGGTTAAATGTGAAGGTCTAGCCCTATACCTTTCAATCACCTTTGAACCACCCTATTTATTCACCAAAATGTGCTAAGCGGGCCTTTTTGCAATCCTTAATTTGTTGATTTACTTTGGTTATATAAGGGTTAGCCTGTTGCGAAGAAGCTTTCTTGTTAACCTTGAGGTTAAGGAACTTATTAGCAATGGCCGTAAGTTGTAAAAGCTGACAATCCTCTCTTCTTAATTGAAAATTGTCAACAACGTTTGCCAGTTCTTCGAAAGATAGTTGTTTTGGGTCTGAGGGAAGTGCAGCTATGCAGTTAAAGGAAAAGCATAAAGAGGCAAGTAGCGAAATTTTCAAAATAGTGTTCATGAGAAGCTCCTTTAAAGATACAAAATAATTATATCAGCATTTGCAATATTAGCACATCTCATATAAACTAATCTCAATATTGATTTATTACAGTTTTTGTCCTTACAGCAAAAGGTTCTTATGTAGGGTCAAAAAGGTTCAACTTATATGAGACTCTATCAACTGACATTAGAAGACTTTACAAGGGAATTTTCATCGCTGCCAGATAAGTACAAGATTCTCTTATTTAAGTTACAAACCTCTTACTGTTTTAAAGAAGAACCATTAAACGAATTTGAGATAGCAGGCATTGCAAATGCTGAAATTCCATTGGACGAAAACTTACTACGTTTTTTAAATAACTACTTCGTTCAAACCAAAGAAGGGTTATGGAAGTCTCCTTCAGTGGACAGCCAGTCAGAACAATTAGAGAACTTAATCGAAAAAGAAGTTCAAAAACGAGTCGCCCGTGCTCTGGCCGGAATGAAAGGCGGCTTATCGAAAGCCCGGAACCGGAAAAATCAAAATATTTCGGTTTCGGAAGAAGAATTTCTTACTGACGAAGTGCCGGAAGAGCAGCAAGCCATCTGTGAAGAACCGGAAGATTTCAAGCAAACTTCTAGCAAAACTGTAGCAAACCGCTACCAAACTCCTAGCAAAACTGTAGCAAACGGCTGGCAAAATCCTAGCAAAGTTGTAGCAAATGCCAAGCAAACTTCTGGCAAAGTTCTAGCAAACTCCAAGCAAAGCTCTAGCAAACCTCTAGCAAACAGTTACCAAACTCCTAGCAAAACCGTAGCAAACAGCTGGCAAAATCCTAGCAAAGTTGTAGCAAACGCCAAGCAAACTGCTGGCAAAACCCTAGCAAACGAAAATTTTGCTACAAACGAAGCATCTCAACCTGTTGATTTTGTTGAGAATTCAGAAAATTTCCAGAATGCGCCGGATATTGATCCTGAAGACTATCCCTCCCTCGCGTGTGCGCACGTATGCGCGTCCGATAATCCGATTAATCCGATATCTGATAGTTTTTTAATTAATAAAAAAAATAAATCGGAATCGGTATCGGAATCGGTTAAAGAAAAAACTGAAAATTTTAAAAATCAAAATTCGCGCGAAATTGAAAAATTCTCTACCGGAAAAAAATGGACGCTTCAGGAAGCCAAAACGCTTCTGGTTGATTCCGGGTTAGACCAAAAGTTTCTCGAAGCGTGGGTTTCGCGCTCAGACAGAAATCAAACCCGCTTCAATGCGCTTTTTTCCGAGGTTCTTCCACGGTTCGATCAAGAGGCTTTTGACCAGCTGATTGCCAGATGCAAAGAACAAAAACGTTCTGAAGGGGCCATGTTTTCGGGATCAATCGCTTACGTGATCTCCGCGTTGGAAAGAGAAACGGTCACCGTTAAAACACGTCGGAAGAAGAAAAATTCCGAGCGGGATTACACGGAAGGACTGATTCAAAACCCCGACGGGTCTTGGAGCCCCGACCCGAATTACGTTCCGAAGAAAAAAAAGTATTCGGACAGAGACTGGACGGAAGGGTTAATCAAGAATCCCGACGGCTCCTACAGCCTTGATCCGAATTACGAACGCTAACCCCAACGATTACTAACCCAAGGAACGCCATGTCATCTGATACCGATAACGTCCAAAAGACTTTCAAAACCTGTCCGGTTCACGGTACGTCCTACGTGTACTCCATAACGGATGCCTCAGGGACGCGCTACACAAACGGCTGTCCGCTTTGTGAAGCAGAAAAACGCTGTCAGGCCGCGTTCGGCCAAGCGCTGATACCTGCCAGATTCACAGATCAAACCTTTGAAACCTATGAAGTGACGAACGACGGGCAAAGGGCCGCAGTAACCCTTTGCCGAGACTTTGTGAAGCGTTTCGGGGATTACCGTAAAACGGGGCACGGACTGCTTTTGACCGGGCGCCCCGGAACCGGAAAAACGCATTTGGCTTGTTCCTTGCTGAAAGAGATTATTGCCGGAAAGAAAGCAGCGCTTTACACGTCTCTGGATCAAGTCTTTACGGCTGTGAAGGCAACATGGAACTCGACGGATGATTCTCAGAAAAAATATCTCAAAAAACTTGCCGCACTGGATTGTTTGGTCATCGACGAAATCGGTACGAATCGTGAGATTTCACCGAGAGAAAAAGACTTGTTTTTCACGATCATCAATGACCGTTACGAACAATTAAAGCCGACGATCCTCATTTCCAACCTTTCCCTGCGTGGGGAAGATTCCTTAGAAGAATTCTTGGACGAACGCACAGTAGATCGGATCTTTGAGACAAACACTTTTGTCGTTTTCAACTGGGAAAGTTACAGAGGGACAAAATGAAATCAAGACAGCAGAAAAAGTCTTTGGACAGGTTCATTTATGAATCAATGGGAGAGAAGCAGTATTTGATTTCCTGTCTGGACGACGATCTCTTTAAAAAAGCGCTCAAAGGATTCCGAAAAGAATGCCCGGAAATAGATTCAAAAACAAACGGATTCCGAATGTGCCTCGAAGCGCTTCAAGCTTCGGAATTATTCACTGAGATTTCTTTTATCGACCTGCACGGAACGAAATTTCCTTTATTCCGCAAAAAACAGTAACCGAGACAGTCATGCCGAACAACCACAGACAAAAAACAGCCGGAAGCCCCGAACCGGGACTTCCTGCGTTAAACCTCAACGCAGCTGACGGTTATGAAAACCAACTGTCAGCGACCGCCGAGATAATCAACACTAGCAGCGCCAAAGGCACCGCAACTTTAACTTTGAAGGTAAAGCCTTCTCTGTTTACTTGTGTTAATATCTCTACGGAGATTAGCGAGTTCTTCGACTGCATCGCTAGTGCTCCCTTGATTGACTTCGGCTCGACTGTTCTCAGCAGTTGGGCCGTTGCCGTTTTACGGGGTCGAAATGAACACCCGTACCGCCTTTCATCCCTTTCAGGGAATCCCCGGCGAGAATCTTATACCGCCGACAACGACCTTTTCTTTTACAAACAATCAAGGAAATCAGCCGGGGCCCGGCTTTTGCGCCCGGAAAGCCCGCTTATTCCGCGTAGGGCATTTTACAGGAAACCGACGGAATCTCTCTCTGCATTCTTAGCAGAAAAAATGCCGGAACAAAAAAACCGTCCCGGCATCGAGCACTATTCCTTATTTAAGAATAATAGCGCTGCTGCTCCAATTACGGCCAAAGAAACAGAGCCTTCAAAGTTGACAACAAAGTCAGCTCTGACGGATAATTCCCTCAACACGATAAGGAGCAGAAATAGTCGTATAGTTTCACGAGCTTTCACGACTAATCTCCTTGTTCAAGGGCTCGGCGCTTGTCCAAGGCGCATCGAGCCCTGTGTTTTTCTTCCCTTAAGAAAATTAGAAGATTTCATCTCAAAAGGGGCCTCTACCTTCCTTTCGGAAAGCATTCTCCATCGGAAAACAAAAGCGCTTAATCCTACACTTTTTTCCCTTTCCAAGGAGGAAAAACCGTGCGTTGCGTAATCCATCACCTTAATAAATATTGGAAAAAAATTGACTGGGATCAGATTCAGTCCGGTCAGATCAATCCATTGCCGGAACAATTTGAAGTCGTTTTGTTTGCTTACCGTCCGGAAGGCAGTAATCAGCTCTTTAAAACCCGCGGCTACTGGAACGAAACATTTTTCAATGATGTGACATTCACCCTTGATTTTCAGGATGCTTTACTTCACCCGGTCACAAGAGAAGTTGTGGCTTGGCGTCCGTTAAAAAACACTCTCTAGGAGAAATACATGGATTTCAAAACTGTTAAACCTGAAGAGCTTTGTGATCCGATACTGATTGGATACATCACGAAACTGCTGAAGAACGAGGGAGCATTCCCGGAAATATTCGCCTCGGCTTATGAAAATCGAAATGCGAATAATTTGGTATTCAGCGTTCCTTCTGATTTAAGTATTACAGGCAGCCGGATTGATGTAATTGCAGACAGAGCGCACCTTCTTAAAGAACCTCCGTACCGGCCTCACAAATGGAATGCATGGCCTGAAGTCATACCGCCAAGACTGGACACGGAACCGGCAATCAACGGTGAAACCAGAGAATGCGATTATTGGTTGGTCAGGCTGAAAAACGGATCATACCGCACCGGAAAAATTACCAAAGATAAATACTGGGTTCGGTTTGAAAATCAAATTGCAGCATACAGAGAGTTTTCACCGCGCCCGGCTGAAGCGGTTTTGGAGAATCAAACGGAGCTCGATCCCGGCGGCTGGAATGCATACCCGAAATTTAAACCCGACTCGGAAGAGGTTTATGAAGTCATGCTAAAAGGCGGCTTGCAAAGAAGCGCCGGATGGAAGAAAGGAAATTGGACATTTTATTCTGAAGAAATCACGGCTTTTAAAAAGATCAATGATTAACAAAAGGGGGTACCATGAAAACATTAGCAATCATCAATGAGAAAGGCGGCGTAGGCAAGTCATTTATCGCCACGCAATTTGCGCTTTTCTGCCGTTTCAAACTCGGCAACCGGGTTCTTGTTGTTGACTTAGACCAGCAAAGAAACACAAGCGATATTCTGATTAACTCAGGCTTGTGCGTTCCGACCGAAACAACCGCCGGTTTAATCATGAAAAACGGCGGATTGGTGAAGGCTGAAGAGCCCTTCATGGTAATTCCCGGAGACGACAATCTGCTGGAATTGGAAAGCATGAGGGATGCAGCCGGAATCACACAAAATCTTTATTCGGCATTGGACGCCGTGAGCGACAAGTTTGATCTGTGCATTATTGATTGCTCTCCGAGCGCGGACGTCCGCCAGTTGATTGCATTAAGCCTCAGCACGCATTACCTGATTCCTTTCCAAGTCAAAGCCGAATCCATCAGCGGTGTCGAAAAAACCTTAGCGCGAGCAAAGGTAATTCAAGAAAACGTGAACAATTCCTTGGAATTTTTGGGACTGCTGATGAGCATGGTAAAGATGCAGGGCATCCAAAGGAAAAACTTTGAATGGGTCATTGAGCAAACCCAAAATCTTCTTCTGAAAAAATATGAACCGAAAACAGGAAAGTTTGAAGGCGTGTGCTGCATCTATGACAGAAGCGAATACACCGCTGCGCAGCAATTTTGCCGTCCTGTTTTTTTCAGCGAAAACGGTAAGCCAAGACGCGAGGCGCTCGAACTGGCAAGAGTTTGGGTATCAATATTTAAGCAGCTGGGATTAACGCCCAAGAAACCTATTCAAATTAGAAAATCCGAAGACAGTGACAAATTAGCAGCAGTTGATGCTCAGCCTGTTGGTGAACCGGAATAAAGGAAAAGAAAATGGGATTAAATCTGAACTTAGGCAATATCAATAAAGCAGCCAAAGACTTTACGCACAGACGCACAGAAGTAGTTGAAGAAACAATGCGGGATGTCGAGGTCGAAGTCATTAAAGCCGATCCTCAGCAGCCTCGTAAAGAATTTGATGAAGATGCCTTAAAGGAGCTGGCGGAAAGCATTAAAACGCACGGCCTTATCCAGCCGATTGTCCTGCGCCCTTCGCCGGACAAAGAAGCCGAGTATTACATTATTGCTGGAGAAAGACGGTTCCGGGCTGTAAAGCTGAACGGAGCCAAAACAATCCGCGCAATAGTCAAAAAGACGTTCAAGCCGGAAGAAATAGGTTATGTCCAAATGGCCGAGAACATTAAAAGAGCCAATCTGAGTGTGGTCGAAATCGCAGAGTTTATTTGCCGACAGTTGGAGACCGGAGAAAAACAAGCCGATGTAGCCGAAAAATTGGGATTAAATAAGGCTATTGTTTCTCAATATGCCTCATGGACGGAATTGCCGGAATGCATTAAAGAAGCATTAACCTCAAAAAAAATCGGAAGTATTCAGTCTGCTTATGCTCTTTTCAAAACTTGGCAGGAATTTCCAAAAGAGACGGAAACTTTTATAACAGAGAACGAGAAAATTTCTTCTTCAGAAGCAAAGAAATTTGACCCTAAAAGTTTGTACGTTCAAACTTTTCAAGATCAAGAAGATATATCTCAGTCTTCAGACCAAGAGCCGGATGAACCTGTTTTAGATACTTCAGTCTCACTTGCAACGGAAGATAAAGCTGCCTCTGAAGGGCCAGAGAATAAGCCTGAAGAGGCTGACAACGGGTCTGAAGAAGCCGAAGCAGGTAACTTAGAAGAGGGCCAGAAAGAAGAGATTGAAATGCCGAAAGAATGCGCTTCAATCGACAATTATGAAGAAAAGACCACAACTGACGAGGAAGAGCGTCTTGACGTATCTGAAGAACTTGAATCGACAGCGGATGATTTTTTGCAGGTGCAATCTGAAAAATCTACTTATAAGAAACCCGTGATCCTTTGTCTGTTAGAAGGCAGAGAATGCGAACTGCTTTATAAGAAAAAAACGTTGGACGGGTTCGTCGTTGTGAAATATGAGGACGGTACGGAAGAAGAAGTTCCGGCTGAAGACGTGACGTTAAATCGCATCATAGAAGCTTGATAAAAAGGGGCCTAGTGCCCCTTACTCTCGGTATGAATAAAGATAAAACATCAATGAGTGTATGGCTGACGCAGGAAGAAAAGAACATCTGGAAGCAGCTTGCTGAGCTAAACAATATGAATCTTTCTGCCTACACCCACTTTGTCATAAAAGAAGTCATAAAGGAGTCTCTTAACCTGCCGGAGCTGAAAGTATCGCTTGATGTTGAAAGAGATAACAGCGAAGAGGATAAGCTCCCAATCAAGCTCCGAATGACAAAAAGCGAGATGGAAGCCATTAGGAAATTAGCGGCAGTCAGAGGACAAACCCGTCAGGCACTAATCGTATCGGCCGTCAGAGAATTTCTTTTGAATAAATCCCAAATTGATCCGAAAGAGTATCGGTTGATATCGGACTCCACTCTTTCACTGAATCGGATCGGCGTGAACTTGAACCAGATAGCCAGAGTCTTGAATGAACAGAATAAAGAGGGAAAATTAAATCTTTCGGACGTTGCTGGGATACTGGCGGTCTTGAAACAGCTGAATCAAAAAATAGATCTGCATATCAAAGAGATTGATGAATTTCTTTCGCAGCACAAAGATAGATTAAAAATAAGATCAGCGGTAAAGAAAACGGAGAAGGAAAATGAATGAGTCAGTCAAGAAGTGGCTTGAAGAAAAGCGGGCCGAGCTTGCCGGGCGCCGAGATGTCGCTATTTTCATAGAAGCCAAGGACGTTTTGGACGCCATAGAGCAGCTGAGCAAACCTCGTTTATTTTCCGACTCTCGTTTGGTAGAGAGTCTGCGCTGGCAGTATTCAGAATGCGAAACCCGAAAGCAATTTTTGAGGAAAGTGCTCACTGAGCAATTCAAATTTGTCGGGCCGGATGCGAATTGCCCGGAGCCGCAAAATACGGACTCTCAAGTTGAAAGAAGAAGAGCCCGAGAAACAAGATAAAATTAGCCCCAAAACGCAAGCATGGATGGCTCTGCTTGACGGACTTGTAGGGCTAGATGTTTAGAGGAACCGCCGTGTACGGACCCGTATGCCCGGTGGTGTGGAAGGGTGGCTTATCGCCACCCCATCCGATAGGCTATAGATTACTTAGCTTTGAAATGACGCAATTGTTCATCACCGAACATAGCGGTCATCGGGACGCCCTTAGAGTCGATCATACCGCGGTGCATACCAGCGGAGTTCATCGGGAAGGCGAAGTTACCCTTAGCGTCGAGAATAATCATACCGCCCGTGCCCTTGATGTCACCGATTTCTTTGATCACTGCGTCACCAGCCTTTTGAACATTTTCACCTAAGTGCGTGTAACGGGAGTGAACATTGTAAGCGGCAGACGTACGGATGAACATTTCGCCAGAACCCGTTGCAGATACTGCTACGGACTTATTATTAGCATAGGTACCAGCACCAATCACAGGACTGTCACCGATGCGACCATAGCGCTTATTGGTCATACCACCCGTGGAGGTACCTGCTGCAAGGTTACCGTCTTTATCTAAGGCAACAGCACCAACCGTACCATACTTATAGTCATACATTAACGGATCAATGTAGAGCTCTGCGTTGGCAGTCTTTTTCTTTGTAGCGCCATCGTGGTCAAGAATAACTTGTTCTTTTTCTTGAGCTTTCTTGAGCTGGTCATAACGGTTTTGCGTGAAGAACCACTTCGGATCAACCGTTTCTGCACCGTTTTGAGCACAGAACTTTTCTGCGCCCTTCGTCGCCATCATAACGTGAGGAGACTTCGTGCGAACGATGTCTGCACAATTAATCGGGTGCTTAATATTGGTAACACCAGCAACGGCACCTGCCATAAGGGTCTTACCGTCCATGATAGAAGAGTCAAGTTCGTTCTTACCTTCATTTGTGAACACAGCACCACGACCAGCATTAAAGATCGGATTGAGTTCCATTTCGTTGATAGCAGCCTTCACTGCATCAATAGCCGTACCACCGCTAGCTAAAACTTTGTTACCAGCAAGAAGGGCCTTTTGGAGACCTGCATGGTATTCAGCTTGTTGTTCAGGGGTAAAACGGTCAGCAGTAATGTTGCCGGCGCCACCGTGAATAACAAGGCGATACTGTGCGTCAGCGGCGTTTGCAGCAACTGCAAACGTGAGACCAAGAGCCATAGCAAGAAGTTGTTTCTTCATGTTCAATCCTTTGCATTTAATTTGTCTTGCAAGATCAGCAAGATTCGACGATTGTAAAATTTGATTAAGAAAACTTCTATTAAGGTTTACTCTTACTTTTTACAAACCTCAATTTTTTAAGGAGAAACGAATTTAACAAAACTGAATTGGTTGCAGCCGTTGCCGAAGAAACCGGAAAATCCAAGGCCGACGTCAAAGAAATTTTAGAGGCCCTTATTGCCCAAGTGGTCAAAACGGTAAAGGCTGGTGATGAAATCGCGTTGATCGGTTTCGGTACTTTTAAATCTGCCGAACGTGCCGCCAGAACCGGACGCAATCCGGCCACCGGTAAAGAAATCAAAATTCCGGCATCCGTTCAACCGAAATTTATTGCCGGAAAATTGTTTAAGGAAGCTGTTAACAGCAAATAATTCACAGAAAGTACGATAGTCAAAGGGCCTCTTCGGAGGCCCTTTGGCCTCTAAGGCATTTCAAAAAGTTTGTACGTACAAACTTTTTGGCCCTTGCAGTTGCCCACAACAAACCCCGGTCGCTACAGCCAGTGCCGGAGCCAAGCGCTCCCTTGGGGTCAGTTATGGACAACTGCAA
>OLVU01001387.1_pt1 | contig 16073 bp, 10 predicted proteins | sample 1673321 | NCBI WGS metagenome assembly OLVU01 (sample SAMEA3178942, study PRJEB25190) | human gut metagenome | biome: human gut; feature: human-associated habitat; material: faeces | place: Austria | collected 2013 | reverse complement strand
TGCGCAAAAAAGAGGAGTTGCAGCGTAAGCGCCGTGAAGAAGATAAAATAGAACGAAAATAATTATTCACTTAAAAACGAAAACAAGATGAGAAGACTTGCATTAATCGTATGCCTGCTTATTGGCACAGTGGCTGCCCATGCGCAGTTTGAAAAAGGAAAGTGGTTCGTCAACCCTTCCGTTACCGGGCTTAATTTTTCCTACAATACGGAAACGGATAAGGCTCATTTCGGTCTTGAGGTCAAGGGCGGTGCTTTTTTAATCGATAACGTGGCTTTGCTGCTGGATGCCGGCGCTACATGGCAAGGCGGCGGAACGGATGTCTATACGTTGGGTGTGGGCGGACGTTACTATTTCAACAAAATTGGTGTATTTCTGGGAGCTGATGTAAACTTGAACCGTTACAACTGGGACGGTGGCGATAAAACCCGTTTCGGCTTCGGCATGGAGGGCGGTTATGCTTTCTTCCTGTCGCGTACGGTCACTATCGAGCCTGCCGTTTATTGGGATATAAATAAAGACCGTTCAGAGTTCGGTCTGAAAGTGGGATTCGGTTTCTACTTCTAAAAGGGTTTTCCAATGCCTTTAATCAGGCGAAATATATAAGCAGGTGTATTGCGGTACATCTGCTTTTTTGTTTTCCTTGCATTCGTCTCTTCTCTTCTGGAAAAGTATATAATGTATTGTATCACCGGTTGGGCGGGGCAAGTCCTGCTGCGGGTCCGATTGATAAACATTTATGCGGATTGTGCGTTCGTGTAAGTCGTGTATACAGTATATAAATCAACTGATATGAAGAAGAAACTATTGACATTATTTGTAAGAGAGGTGGCTGCTTCCTTGGAAAAGGAAGGACATTACGGTACGGCGCATGTGTACCGTAGCACCGCTAATTCTTTTGAGAAGTATATTGCGGGAGAGTGTGCATGTTCCGGAAATCGGATACGTTGCGAGAAGCGGGAGGTAACTATGTATTCCTTGTCTCCGGGCTTGTTGAAAAGATACGAAGAATGGCTGCGTTTGCGCGGACTGTCCTGGGATACGGTGGGCACTTACCTGCATACGCTTCGGGCAACGTACAACCGCGGAGTGGAGGCGGGCATTGCTCCTTACGTTCCGCGCCTGTTCACGGGTGTGTTTACCGGAAGAGCTTCCGAACGTAAGCGTGCTCTCGATGTGAAAGATGTGCGTTCGATATTTACCGGTGACACGGGCGGGCTTTCACCAGAATTGGAACGTGCCCGTGCTTTTTTGGAGCTGATGCTCCGTTTTCAGGGGATGCCTTTTGTAGACCTTGCGCATCTGCAAAAGTCCGACTATAGGAACGGACGCCTTGTGTTGCGCCGACAAAAGACGGGAGTCAGACTCTCCATTGCAGTTGACAGGCGAGCGGCGGAACTCTTGGCTCTTTATGCCCCTGTTTCTCCTGCTTCACCTTATCTGTTGGACATCCTTCCGGAAAATTTGAATGGGAAAGGTTTGTACACAGCTTATCAAAGTTCGCTGCGTCAATTCAACATGCGGTTGAAGTGCCTTGCTTCGCGTTGTGGTGTCAGCGAGAAAGTTACGTCTTACTCCATGCGCTATACATGGGCTACGCAAAGCAAGTATTGCGGCGTTCCCTTATCCGTGATTTCCGAAGGATTGGGGCACAGCAGCATAAAGACCACGGAGATATATCTGAAACGCTATGAGGATTCACTGCTTGACAAGGCAAATAAATTGACAATGAAGTATGTGTTTGAAGGTGTGTTGAAACGGTTCGTGTCAGTAAAACTGTTTGATTGACAGATTTATACGTATACGTTACTTTTTACGTAACGGGAATTGTATTTGCGTGCAATATAAGCAATTAATTTTATTTTCATAAAACAATAAGTTGTTTATTTTATGAATTTGCAGCAAATAATATGATTTGCCTTGATAATTTTCTGGATTGAAGCGATTTTCTTCTTTTACTCCTTCTTTTTAGACAATAATGTATTTGTCTCCATTGAATATAAAAACAGAGATACGGATTACTCTTCTTGCAGAGCGAGAAAAATGTTCAGTTTCTTCAGATAGAATGCCTTTTTGAGACTTGGAAAAGCTTTCTATCGTTCTGTTCCGTTACGTAAAAAGTAACGGAACAGATTGTCGCTTCTTTTATATTGACAAATATGAACATGGTGCGGGTTCGATATCAGAATAAGCGTATAATAGTATTGTATATTCATAATGCAAACTAAAAACAAACAATAGTTCGGTATCGGGCTTAGGTTGAATATAAAAACAGTGACAATGAAAAAACAATTATTGCTTCTCCTGTCGTTTGTCGTTTCCGGTATGTTTGCTCCCGTTTATCTGTATGCGGGTGAGAAAAAAGGCAATGCCCCGCATTACGGAATTTCCGTTGCAGTGAAAACCAATCTGTATTCTCTCACAGGATTTACTCCGGATTTTGAGTATGCTACGGTGATGCCCAATCTTGAGGCGGAGCTATTCTTTTCCGACCGGTGGTCAATATCGGTTTCGGGCTTGTACAGTCATTTTGAGGGGTGCTATGGCACAGGCAGGTTTTGGGGTGTAAGTGCATATACCCTGCAACCGCGTTTTTGGTTTTATGGCGACGGGCTTTTTCAAGGCCCTTTTGCAGGCGTTTACGGGCGTATCGGTGATTTTGATATCCGCCGTAGGTACAACGGCGATTTGAAACGTTCTACGGACAACAAGACTGGACACTATTGGGAGACTGGTATTTCTGCCGGTTGGTCGTTTGCTTTCTGTCAAAACTGGTTATTGGAGTTGAGCGCTTCCTGCGGTTACCTGCATGCTACCGTGATGCCCTATGAGCCTAATCCTGCCGGAGAGTTTTACCAAACAGCCCGTTATGGTAAGTCGCGCTTTGACCTTACGGGCATAAGCATCAGTTTGGGCTATCGCTTTAAAGTGAAATAACGGATAAATATAAACAGACATTTATAATTGAGAACTATGAATGGTATATTAAAATCGCATGGAGGCTTTATGGCGTTTTCTTTCTTGTTGCTTGCTTTCTATGCTTGTACGGAACGTGAACTTCACGGAATAAGACCTTTGGATACGGGTATCTCTATCCGGACTTCTTGGGGAGATATTGTGCACGGTGATGCGGAAACGTTGGAATTTCATTTTTATCCGGCAGACGGTAGTACTCCCATAGTGGAGAGTGCTGTCCCGTCAGGCGGCTTCGAGGGATTGGCGGAGCCGGGGCCTGTTTACGCTTTCAGAGGTGAAATAGAGGTGGTGGAAGGCGCTTTGTCCGTATACACCGTTATGGCAGACCCATTGACTCAGGATATCGGCATGCAGGTTACGAACAATACGGATTTGGCGATTGTGTCTGTCCGTTGCGATTTTCCCGGTATTGTTCTCGGACGGTATCTTTCCCGTACACGGGACAAAGAGCCTTACCACCAGGAATCCATGGGGATATATCCGGCAGAGGCTGCTTTTAATAACCGGATAGCGGAGATAGGTTTTCGTTCTTTCGGGGTCTTTAGTCCTGCTGTTTCGGGGCTGTCGGAAACTCCTATTGTACTGACATTGAAATTGGATGACGGCAGGACGATTGAAACCGAAGTTGCCGAATTCGGCAAGTTACTGGATGAAGCAGTCGGAGACCGGGAGTTTTCTGCCGGCTTGAAGCTTGATATAGAACTGAAACTTGCGGCCGATGGCACAGGTGATATCTTTGTCGGCATCGGCATACAGGGGTGGAAAGATTATGACGGAGACGGTATGCCTGACAAAATCGGGCGAAATGGGAAAGAAATACTGTATTAAAATAGAGATGGAATGAAAAAAGTGAAGTTTAAAGGTGTGACCTGGATGCGACCGGCTTCAGTGCTTTTCCTGTTGTTGATATCCGTCGGATGTTCGCACAACGGAAACGGGACGGCGGGAGATGTCAATACCGCCGGGCAGGTGGAACTCTGTATCAGCGCGGGAGGAGGAGCCGTGTCCACGCGTACGGCTTTTAATGAAGGTACTCCCGTGGAGATTCTTGCTTATGCCCGCCGTCAGGATGCTCCCGGAACGGAGGCTTTTGCCGGTCCGGCATTGATTTATGTAGCCGAAGGTATGGCAACGGGCTTGGGAGAAGAGGAAACAGCCCTTTCAGGCGTCACGGTTGCCAGAGTAAACGGTAAGGTAGTGGCCGACGGCAGATTGCTGGTGGAGGCCGGCTATATCTATGATGTCGTAGTATTGGCAAATACTTCTTCGCAGGAAGGTTTGGAACTTGGCAACGGTACGAAAGGAACGAGTTTCGGGGTGTTGAACGGAATGTTTATTTCGGGGGTTACTCACGGGCAGGATATACTTGCCGGACGTGCGTCGGGTGTTGTTACGGAACAAACTGGAGGCGTCCGTAAAGTGAAAGTTACTTTTGAGGGCGATGGTTCCGACGGAGAACCGGATAGGAATGGAAACCTGCCTCATTTAGGTGCGGCTGTCAAAGTGGAAGCGCGGTTGCAACAGGAGGTGTTCGATATGTTGTTGAAGGGGAACAAGAGGCAGGTCTGCTTGGGGATAGACGGCATCGTGTTCAATTATTGTCTGCCGTCGAGTGCCAACCTGCCTCTTGTCGGGGGCAGTGCTCCACGCAAAGTGGCGTATGTAGTGCAGACCGGCGGATACAACACTTCGTACGCAGTACGGACCGTGCAAACCGAAGCTGTGGAAGTAAATGCTCCTTATGATGAGAATAAGCCGGATAAGAATGTAGCACGTTCCGGAGACGGTTATGTATTGCCTTGTCCATTGAAAAGTGTTTCCGAAGGGCATAATACAATGGATATTACTTTCAATCTGTTGATAGACGGTGGCGGTGTGGCGCTTAATGCCCGTAATGTGCAGCTTCCGGCATTTAATCCCGGCTACCGTTATACTTTTGTTGTAGAGTTCGGCATAGACCCTGATACGGAAGAAGGCAGGATTGATCTGTTGCTTGGCATAGACCGTTGGGATACTGCTTCATGGACGGCCGTCGAGGGAGGTTACGATACCGGAAATCGGGTGCTGGTGAGTGTAGGCGGCTGGAACAGCATTGCCTATCGGATCGTAGAAGGAGCGTATGGTACTGAAAACCGTTTGTTAATCGAGGTGGATGGTTTTGACACTACGTCATGGGGAAGTACCGAAGGCAAGTATGAGGATTTCGATAATGATGGAGGAACGTATGTGACCCTCGATAATTTTACAGGCGTGAAGTGGCAGACCGAGGAAGGCAGGTATCCTGCGGATGTTACAAGACAGGTAAGTGGAACAGATATCTAATTTAAAATCAATACTAATATGAACAAGTTTACAACAAGAATCAAACAGATGGTTTTCTTGACAATGGCCGTATGTCTTGCAGTATCGTGCACAGAAGATATGGAGACTTCCCGGTCTGCACTGAACAATGGCAGCACTGCTTTGAGAATCAGTTTTGCTGCTCCGGACTATACGCAAGTAAATACCCGTTCGGTAATGGAAAGCGGTATCAAAGATATGACCGTACTCGTATTTAAGGAGGGCAGACTGAAGAAAACGATACAACTGGAAGGTTTGTCTTTTGCTCAGGCTGTGACGGTGGAAGGGATTCCTTCACTGCCAAAAGGTACTACGGACCCCTTTACCGGTACTTTTGTGGAGAACGGCAATGAGAATATCATCTGTTTTCTTGCCAATGTAAAAGCCATGACGGGAAACTGGCCGGCTTTGATATCGGAAGAGGAAGCCGGAAACGGGCAGGGCGTGACTACTTATACGGAGTTTTTGAACTATAAGCCGACTTATGAGAGTAAGGATGCTTTGGTAAGTACCGGTTACATCCCTATGTACGGTGTTTATACCGATGGAATCGTGGATGGTATGACCAATCAAATCAATGTATCACTCACTCGTGCATTGGCAAAAATAAACTTTACCGTGAACACTGATAATTTCAGGCTTGCGGATGGAGAGATGCCTTCTGTCGTGGTCAATGGCATCAGTTTGCATAATGTGCCGTTGGAAGTGACTTTGCCAAGCAAGAAGAATCGTCCGGCGTTGCCTGTGGGCGGATTGAACGGCATTTGGCCGGATGTACAACAGCCTTATCCGACTTATGCGGAGAAAGGTTTCGTAAGTTTCGATGCTAACGATGAAAAGAGTATGAGCGGCAATACCGATATGGCGACTTTCGTAGCGTATATGCCGGAGAATGCACGCGGCAGTTATGATGGAATTACCAACTACAAGGATAAGAGCAATGCAGCCAAACTGGCTGAGGTTATAGGAAGTGCTGAGGGACTCACTTACCTGCTCGTAGATCTTACCTATACTACCAACTCGGGGATTATGCGCAAGGTGGAGTATACGATATACTTGGGCGGTAACAATGCCGGTGACATGAACATCCGTGCCAATGCACAGTATAATGTCACTACCTATATTTACGGTGACAATACGGAAGACGGTGCGGTAACCAATATCAAGGTGATTCCTCTCTTTGACCCGTCTATTGTGAAGAATGAAGGAAACGAGAAGTTGGTGGACATAGCCCAAACTCCTGCTAACTGCTATATGGTGGATGTAGAGGATAATGAGGGTGATTTCTATATTCCTCTGTCACAGGTACGAAAAGGTTGGACTTACATTGAGAAATCGTTGAATGACGGAAAGGCTTACGTGGATGAACTGGACAAGGTGATTCGTGGCGGTAAATGGGAACTTGTGACATTATGGAAAACAATGAACCACGAGAATAGCAATATCGTAGGCACGATGCCGGATGACTCTTGGATATCTCCGGATAATGCACCGGGTATGAAGAATTATTTTGCCAAATTAATTTTTGGAGAGGGTGTAGAGAATGGTAACAATGCAGTGATTGCATTGAGTGCGACGGAAGATGGGGAGATTTTCAAGAACGGTGATATTTTGTGGTCTTGGCATATTTGGTTAACGGATTACAAACCGGCAATTAACGGAATAGTAGAAAACGGAGAGGTACATAAATATGAAGGTATCTCATTTACAAGCGGTAATTATCGGGGGATTATGGATAGAAATCTCGGTGCTGTTTATAGCGGGAAAATAACCGGACAGCTTCAGACAACGGAAGAAGCAGTTAAGTTGTATGGACTTCAATATCAATGGGGACGTAAAGACCCGTTTCCTGCTTCAGGAGATGGTACTAATACAATGTTAACGGTTTATGATGCGAATAATGAAACCTATTCCTTTCCTTCTCCCGTAGCAAATGACAACTTTGAAAATAAGCTGAAAGATGCAGTAATGAATCCTACTACTTTCTATTTTAAGAATGGCGGTGGTGATTGGACTAAGCAGGATAATAATCTTTGGACAGGATCGGATTTAGATGTCTTTAGTCCTACCCCTGCCGGTTGGTCATTGCCGGGTACTATTTCCGGTTATGGTGCTTTGACTAATGCTTGGGCAGGATTTGGCGATGGAAATTTCAGTGGTGTAAAGAATGCAGGTTCTTATGATTCGGAAATAGGACCTTTTGATTGGAAAGCTGCACTGCCGGATCAAGTGGGAACTGCCGGTCGTTTGTATGAATTAACAGACGATAGCGGAACTGCTTGGTATCCAGCCGCCGGTAGTCGTAATTCAGGTACGGCTGTTCTTCAGAGTACAGGTAATAACGGTGGATATTGGTCAGCATCTACATCGGGAGGTAATGGAGTACTTTTGTATTTCAGTAATAGTTCTGTATATCCTGTAGGCAATAACAGTCGGGCATACGGCTTTTCCGTACGTTGCGTTCACAAGTGATTCACTGTGATATTTTCCGGATATTCAGAGAGTGTACCAAAATAGAGAAATACTTACCATTTATTTCTTTTTAGGCACGGATTATGCAGATTTACCAGATTTACTTTATTCTTTCTCTGTGAGATTCATGTAATCCGTGCCTAAAAGAAATTATCAAGTGTATTTTGAATTATACCCTCGTTTTATACAATACAGTCCTTCAAAGTTCTCTTGTTAGTTTTTGATACATTCTTATCTATTTATTTTGCAGCAGTCAACTTTTCCTTCAGGAACTGCCCTGTGTAGCTTGCCGCACATGCCGCCACTTCTTCCGGTGTACCGGTTGCCACGATATAGCCGCCTTTGTCTCCGCCTTCGGGGCCGAGGTCTATAACATGGTCGGCACACTTCACTACGTCCATATTATGCTCGATGATAACGATGGAATGGCCGCGGCGTATCAGTGCATCAAAGGCTTCCAACAGTTTGCGGATGTCGTGGAAGTGCAGGCCGGTGGTAGGCTCGTCGAAGATGAATAGCGTAGGGTCGGCTTTCTCCATACTGAGGTAGTAGGCCAGTTTTACGCGCTGGTTCTCACCGCCGGAGAGGGTAGAGGACGATTGGCCGAGTTTGATATATCCCAGCCCCACATCTTGCAGCGGTTGCAGGCGCTTCACGATTTTCTTCTGTCCGTGTGCGGTGAAGAATTCAATGGCTTGGTTAACGGTCATTTCCAGTACATCGTAGATATTGACATCATGGAATTTCACTTCCAGCGTATCTGCCTTGAAGCGTTTGCCGTGGCAGGATTCGCACTCCAGCACAAGGTCCGCCATGAACTGCATCTCTACGGTGATGGTTCCTTCGCCCTTGCACTCCTCGCAACGGCCGCCTTCACTGTTGAAGCTGAAATGGCCGGCGGTATAGCCCATTTGTTTGGCGAGGGGTTGTTCTGCCCAAAGTTTGCGTATTTCGTCGTAGGCCTTTATGTAGGTTACGGGGTTGGAACGCGAGGACTTGCCGATGGGGTTCTGGTCTACAAACTCTACGTTGCGCAGATTTCGCAGGTCTCCGCTGATAGAGGCAAACTCGCCCGGTCGGTCGGTGCATTCGTCCAGTTCGCGTTTGAGGGCGCGGAAGAAGATATCGCGCACCAGTGTGCTTTTACCGGAACCCGATACGCCGGTGACTACGGTCATTACATTGAGCGGAAAGCGTACGTCCACGCCTTTCAGATTGTTCTCGCGGGCGCCTGTGATTTCAATATACTGGTTCCACGGGCGACGGCTTTCGGGCACGGGAATGGTTTCCTCGCCCAGAAGATAACGCACGGTGTAGCTGTTGCTGTCTTTTTGCAAATCCTTCATGTCTCCCTGGTAGACAACCTCGCCGCCCAGACGTCCGGCCTTGGGACCGATGTCGATGATATAATCGGCTGCCCGGATGATTTCTTCGTCATGTTCCACCACGACCACCGTATTGCCCAACTGTTGCAGTTGGCGCAAGACGTGTATCAGCTTGTCCGTGTCGCGGCTGTGAAGTCCGATGCTCGGTTCGTCCAAAATGTAGAGACTGCCCACAAGACTGCTTCCCAGGGAAGTTGCCAGATTGATACGCTGGCTTTCACCGCCGGACAGCGAATTGCTGAGGCGGTTCAGGGTGAGGTATCCCAAACCTACATCCAGCAGGAAGCGGATGCGGTTGTTGATTTCTATAAGGATGCGGCGGGCAATGTCGGCATCATGCTTGTCCAGCTTCAGGTTGTCGAAGAACACTTTCAGTTCGGTAATGGGCAGGTCTACCAGTTCGGAGATGCTGCGTCCGCCCACCCGTACATAACCGGCTTCGGGCTTCAGCCTCGTACCGTGGCATTTGGGACAAAGGGTTTTGCCGCGATAACGCGCCAGCATAACGCGGTATTGTATCTTGTACTGGTTTTCCTGCAACATTTTAAAGAAAGCATTGATACCCTCGAAGTAGCGGGTTCCGTCCCACAGCATGCGGCGTTGTTCGTCTGTCAACTGGTAGTAGGGAGTGAAAATGGGGAATCCGGCTTTCTCCGCACCGCGTATCACCATGTCTTTCCATTCGCCCATTTTCTCGCCGCGCCAGCACACCACGGCGCCGTCGTATACGGAAAGGGAGCGGTTGGGGATGACGAGATGTTCGTCGATGCCCACGACACGTCCGAAGCCTTCGCATTCCGGACATGCGCCGATGGGGGAGTTGAACGAGAACATCTGGTCGTTGGGCTCTTCAAACGTGATGCCGTCCGCCTCGAACTTGGTACTGAAACGGTACAGGCTGGTAGTGCCGTCCGGTTGGTAGAAACGCAGCAGGCAGGCTCCGTCACCCTCGTACATGGCGGTTTCGGCGGAGTCGGTGAGGCGGCTGACGGCATCTTTCTCGCCGGAAACCGTCATGCGATCTACCAATAGGAATACGGTGTCACCGTCTTTAGGCTGATACTCGTCAATGCGCACCATTTCTCCGTTCACTTCCAACCGGTTGAACCCTTGCTTCAAGTCTATTTCCAGTTGCTGCTGCAAGGTACGTCCTTCGCGGAGCAATATCGGGGTGAGCACGGTATAGCGTGTTCCCTCAGGTTGCCGGAGCATGCAGTTCACGATGTCCTCGGTGGAGTGTTTCTTTACCTCCTGTCCGCTGACCGGACTGAAAGTCCGTCCCACACGGGCGTAGAGCAGGCGCAGGTATTCGTAGATTTCGGTAGAAGTGCCTACGGTGGAACGGGGATTGCGGCTGCTTACTTTCTGCTCGATGGCAATGGCAGGGGGGATACCCTTGATGAAATCGCATTCGGGCTTACTCATACGTCCCAAAAACTGGCGGGCGTAACTGCTGAGGCTTTCCACATAGCGCCGTTGCCCCTCGGCATAGAGTGTATCGAATGCGAGCGAGGACTTGCCGGAACCGGACAGTCCGGTTATGACGACCAGCTTGTTGCGGGGAATTTCCACATCAATATTTTTCAGATTATTGACGCGTGCCCCCTTTATGATGATAGATGTATTTTTTGCCATAAGACGATTGAAAATGAATTGAGTTGCAAAGATAATCATTATCTTTGCGACACAATATTTAAAAAGAATAAAATGAAAGTGAGAAATCTCCTCTTGTTACTGGCTTTCTGCTGCCTTTCACTGGCTGTACAGGCACAGTTCGTATCCACATCCGCACATCCTAAACGTGAATTTCGTGCTGCATGGATTCAGGCGGTAAACGGACAGTTCCGTGGCATACCGACCGACCGGTTGAAGCAAATCTTGATAAATCAGTTGAACTCCCTGCAAGGTGCAGGTATCAATGCCATTATTTTTCAGGTGCGTCCCGAAGCCGATGCGTTGTATGCTTCGCAGTACGAACCGTGGAGCCGTTTCCTAACAGGTGTGCAGGGCAAAGCCCCGGAACCTTATTGGGACCCTATGCAGTTTATGATTGAGGAGTGCCACAAGCGGAGCATGGAGTTTCATGCCTGGATTAATCCGTATCGGGTAAAGACTTCGTTGAAGAACGAGCTTTCGCCCATCCATATTTATAATTCGCATCCGGAGTGGTTCGTGACGTATGGCGACCAGCTTTACTTCGACCCTGCGCTTCCCGAAAGCCGCAATCATATCTGTAAGGTGATAACCGACATCGTGTCGCGCTATGATGTGGATGCCATTCACATGGACGATTATTTCTATCCCTATCCTATCAAGGGAAAGGATTTCCCGGATGATGCCAGCTTTGCACGCTATGGCGGCGGTTTCAGCAATAAGGCGGACTGGCGCCGCAGTAATGTGAATATTCTCATTCAGAAAATACATGAGACGGTCCGCGGACTGAAACCCTGGGTGAAGTTCGGCGTGAGTCCTTTCGGTATCTACCGCAATCAGAGCAGCGACCCGCTGGGCAGCGCCACAAACGGTTTGCAGAATTATGATGATTTGTATGCCGACGTACTTCTGTGGGCACGCAAAGGCTGGATTGATTATAACATACCGCAAGTGTATTGGCAGATAGGACATCCGGCTGCCGACTATGAAACTTTGGTGAAGTGGTGGGCAAAGCATACGGAGAACCGTCCTTTGTTTATCGGCCAGTCTGTAATGAATACGGTACAGAATGCCGACCCGAAGAATCCGTCCGTCAATCAGCTTCCCCGCAAGATGGCTTTGCAGCGGGCATATCAGACAATCGGCGGCAGTTGCCAATGGCCTGCCAGCGCAGTAGTGGAGAATGCCGGCAAATACCGCGATGCGCTGGTTGCCGAGTATCATAAGTATCCGGCTTTGCCGCCCGTATTTGACTTTATGGACAATGAAGCCCCGGATAAGGTGCGCAAGGTAAAACCGGTGTGGACTGCCGACGGTTACATCCTTTTCTGGACCGCTCCGAAGTTTAAGGATGAAATGAACCGTCCGGTACAGTATGTTGTCTACCGTTTTGCTTCGAAAGAGAAGGTGGACATCGACGACCCTTCGCACATTGTGGCTGTTACGCGCAACACTTTCTATAAGTTGCCTTATGAGGATGGCAAGACGAAGTACCGTTATGTGGTTACGGCGCTCGACCGCCTGCACAACGAATCCAAGTCTGTAAGCAAGAAAGTGAAGCTATAGGAATCAACTGTCAACTATCAATAAAGTATCAGTCCTGCTATTCCGCATACTATAATCATCAGTATGGGATTGACCTTATATTTTCTTGTTCCGATGAAAGCTGCAAGGAAGATGATGATACTGATGATGAAAGAGTACATATCTTCCTGGGGCGAACTGAAGTTCTCCGTGTTCATCAGCACCAGCGCAGCCGATGCCAGCAGTCCTACTACCGCCGGGCGAAGTCCGCTGAATACGGCTTCTACTGCCGGGTGCTTCTGATATTTCAGAAAGAATTTGCTGATGGTGAGCATCAGGATGAACGAAGGCAGCACTACGGCGAAAGTGGCTACGCAAGACCCAAGCACTCCCATGCTCGTGCCGTATTGTTCGGCTATCGTGGAATAGCCTACATAGGTTGCCGAATTGATGCCGATAGGACCGGGAGTCATCTGGCTGATTGCTACGATGTCGGTAAACTCCTGCGGTGTGAGCCAGCCGTAACGGGTGACTACCTCACCTTGTATCATGGACAGCATGGCGTATCCGCCGCCAAAACCGAACAGGCCGATTTTAAAGAATGTGTAGAATAGATGGAGGAAAAGCATGATGTAGTGATTAGTGGTTAGTGATTAGCGATAAGTGGGGCGGTTTTGTTTAATTTTTAACTGTTGCTTTTCGGGAAACGCAGCCTTCCGAACAGGTATCCGCCTATACCGGCAGCAATGATAATCCAGATGGGGGAGAAGCCCAATAACCAGATAAGCAGAGCCGAGACAATAGGAATCCATATCGTGTAGCGGTTGATTTTGGCGGATTTGGCCATACTGAAAGTCGGAGCGGCTATCAGTGCTACAACTGCCGGACGGATACCCTTGAAGATACGCTCTACGTAGACATTGTCTTTGAAGTTATGGAAAAACAAGGCTATGGCAAGGATAATGAGGAAAGAAGGTAGTATCGTCCCTAGGGCGGTAACGATGCTTCCCCGTATTCCACGCAGGCGGTAGCCTATGAATATGGATATGTTGACCGCAAGGATGCCCGGTGCCGACTGGGCGATGGCAAGCAGGTCTATAAAATCCTCTTTGGCTATCCACCGACGTTTCGTTACGATTTCGTCCTCAATCAATGGAACCATGGCATAGCCGCCGCCAATGGTGAATGCTCCGATTTTAAAGAAAATGGAAAATGCTTCGGTATATATATTCGTCATATCATGTGTAATGCTGTAATTCGGTTTATTGTTTGCCCTCTCCAATATTTCCTTCTTCTTTTGCATATTGGCTCGGACTGATATTAAAGTGTTTCTTAAAGACTTCACGGAAGTATTTGGCATCGCTGAAACCGGTCATTTCGGCAACTTCGGTGATGGTGTACTTTTGTTCCTTCAGCAGTTGCATGGCACGTTTCAGGCGTATCAACCGTACATAATCTCCCGGCGCCTGGTCGGTCAGTGCCTTTAACTTGTTGTAGAAACTGGTACGGCTCATGTTGAGCAGGGTGCAAAGCACATCAATCGTGAAGCTCGGATTGTCCATGTTGTCCTCTACATTCTTCTTGATGCTGGCAATGAATTTCCAGTCCAAATCCGTAGAACAGTTGATGCATTCCGTATTGTGGGTATCATCGTTCAGCTCCAGATTGCCGTATCTGTGGCGCAATAAGGCACGGTTGGCAAGCAGATTGGCAATGGTGGCGCGCAGGATTCCGATGTTAAACGGTTTCACGACGTATTCATCCGCTCCGGTTTGCAGCCCGTCAATGATGTTTTTGTCCGTATTGAGGGCCGTAAGCAGGATAACGGGTATGTGCGAGGTATCAATGTCATTCTTCACTTTCTGGCACAGTTCATCACCCCGCATTTCGGGCATCATGATGTCCGAGATAATCAGGTCGGGGAAATACTCCTTCACGATACAAAGCGCTGATTTTCCGTTGGAACATACTTGTACATGGTAGTTCTCCGCCAGCGTACGCCGCAGGTATTCCCTCAGTTCGTCGTTATCCTCTACTATCAGTATTTTCTGGCGGTTACCGGCATCCTGAGTTTGCTGTTGGGCATGTTCGTAACCCTCTATGGGCGTGTTGACGGCAGGGGTGTCCGGAGTGCCCTTTTCCGGAGAGGTGATTTGTTCCGGTTCATTGTTCTGTTCCTGCTCTTTGGTGGGAGCAGGACGGTGTATGGCCTTGCGGTAGCGTTTCTCGCCTTTAGGGAAAGATACTTTGATGCAGGAGCCTTTTCCTTCGGTGCTGGTGAAGTTGAGCTTTCCTTTATGCATATGCACGAGTTTCCATACAAGAAGCAGTCCGATGCCGCTGCCGGTTACTTTGGAATTGATGGCATTGCTGCCGCGGAAGTGCATCTTGAACAGCTTTTTCTGCTCGTCCAGTGGAATGCCGATACCCGTGTCACTGACTTCCACGTTCCAGGTATCTTCCGTTTCGTAAGCATAGACATGCACGCTTCCGCCTTCGGGCGTGTATTTCAGTGCATTGGATATGATATTCTTCAAAATGGAGTCCATCTTATCCTTATCCAGCCAGGCATTCAGATAGCGGAAGTTGCTTTCGTAAGTCAGGTCGATGTGCTTTACGGAAGCGTATGAACGGAAAACATTGACAATGTCGGTCATATAAGCTCCCAGTTCGTATTCGGATACGTAGAAATTGTTCGAATAGGTATCCGCGCGTTCAAAGTTTATGAGGTTGGTTGTGAGACGTAGCAGGGCGTTGACGTTGCGAAGCGCCGTGCTGAGGTTGTCCGTTCCTTCCTTGCTTAGTTTCTCACGGTCGGAGAGTTCTTCCAACGGTGCTTTGATGAGCGTCAGCGGAGTACGGATGTCATGCGCGGTGTTGACAAAGAAACGGATCTTGTCATCGGATATCTTTCGTTGCTTGCGCAATACGATTATGCGCAATGCGATGCTTGCAATTGCAACAAGGATAAGCGCATACAGCAATAATGCCCATATGCTGAGCCAGATGGGTTGCTCGACAATAATATCTATGCTGCGCTCTTCCAAGACCATACGCCGGTCTTCACTGGATATGGCGCGGACACGCAGGGTGTAATGACCGGGATTCAGATTGGTGAACCGGATGACATTTTCCTCTCCCGGACGGCTCCAGCCGTCATAGAATCCTTCCAGTTTCCACGAATACAGGATGAGGGAAGGATAGTCATAATTGATGGACGATACCTGAAGCGAAAATATATTCTGGCTGTATTTCAGTTTCAGGCTTTTGGTTTCGTCGATATCCAAAACCAAAGGAGAACCTTCGTCTTTGGGGTATACTGTTTGGTAGAAAATGCACAAATCGCTGAATATCATGCGCGAACTGTACTCGCGGGGCAATACCATGTCTCTTGGAAATTCTATGGCTCCGTCGGTACTTCCGAAAATGGCATTCCCGTTCTTGCGCAGTGTTCCGGAGTTGGCATTGAAATGGTCGGAATGCAGTCCCTGCTCTTTGGTCCAATTATGGAATCTTTTTTCTTTGAGGTAGAAACCGCTCAGTCCGTATTCCGTACTTAAGAGAATATCATCTTTTCCGTCTGACAGAATTGTATAGATATTGTTGGAGATAAGTGCGCAGTTATCTTTATGATAGTGTTCAAAGTTCTGCCTGGCAGGGTCGTAAATCAGCAGACCGGAATTGTTTGTGCCGATATAAAGCAGTCCGTTGGGGGCCTGATAC
>OLVU01001382.1_pt1 | contig 16142 bp, 16 predicted proteins | sample 1673321 | NCBI WGS metagenome assembly OLVU01 (sample SAMEA3178942, study PRJEB25190) | human gut metagenome | biome: human gut; feature: human-associated habitat; material: faeces | place: Austria | collected 2013 | reverse complement strand
TGAAAGTTCTGAAAATGCTTGCTCAGCTTGTCAAAAAGGATTTTTGACAAGCTGACAGCCGCCCCGAAGGGCGGCTGTCTCAGCATATTCAGGCGATTCAGATCTTTTGCCGGTAAACCACCGCATCCTCCTTGCCGAAGGCCCGGGCTGCATGAGCCACTGTGATCGCCGCTTCCTCCGTATAGGGGAAGAACAGCAGCACGGGAACACGGAAGGTCAGCACGATGACCCTGGGAGTCACCACGGCCACGTCCCAATCCTCCCAGTCGAAATGGGTGGGCTTCCCCTTCCGGTTCTCCTCCCGGATACCGCCGCCGTCAAACAGAATGCACCCATCGGGATCGTTCTGCTGCTGAAACTGCCGCCAGCCCCGCCGGTAATTCCGCTGCATAAGCGCGCACAGCACCAGCTCCAGCACCCCGCAGCCGAAGCACAGCCCCGTAAGCGCGCCGGACGCCCGGCCCAGCGCCAGGCTGGCCGTAAGCCACAGCAAAACGGCTCCCAGCGCCAGCAGGACGGCCCCCTGCCACAGAAGCCGCCGGGAAAACCACCGAAAGCTGCGGCATCGGGCGTCATGCTTTTTCAGTCGGCGCCGCTGGACCGCGATCCCCTGAGCCAGGTCAAAGAGCCCCTCCGTATCCGTCAGGTGATAGTGCAGCTGAAAAAAGGTCTCCGTGGTCATGCCTTTTTGGCCGCCTGGGCCAGGGCTTCCTCCAGCGCGTGGGCCATCTGGTCCGGACAGGACGTGGGCTTGGGTCCGCAGTGGATACCCTTCATGCGCCGGATGGCCTCCTGGGCGTCCATGCCCACCACCAGCCGGCTGATGCCCTGGAGGTTGCCGTTGCAGCCGCCCTCCACATTGACGCTCTTGATCACGCCGTTCTCCAGCTCCACAGTCATTTTCCGGGAGCAGACGCCCCGGGGCGTATAGGTATAAGTCATGGTATAAAAGCTCCTTTTGTGTATTCCGGAGGGTATTATACCCCACGACGGCGATTTTGGCAAGAGGGCATCCTTTATAGCAGTCTGTCCGGTTTTCGCCCTTTCCGAGAGAAATTCAGGCCTCCGGATAAACCAGGTCCCCCGGTGTCCAGCGGCGGATCACGTCCGCGTAAAAGGCGCAGCACGCCCGGGCCAGGGCTGCGTCCAGGTTGCGGTAATTACCGCACTCTGCGGCGCTTTTGCCGGGCATGGGGCCGTCATAGGCCGCACCGGCGGTGAACACCCGCTGCAAAAGGGCGATGGCCTCCGCATCCGTCAGACGGCGGCTGTCGAACAGGAAGTAAAAGCCCGTCTGACAGCCCATGGGGCCGAAATAGATCACGGCATCCCTTTCCGGGCTATTGCGCAGCAGGGTGGCGATCATGTGCTCCACGGAGTGCAGCTGGGCATTGGTCAGCAGGTCGCCGGTGTTGGGCTTTTTGAAGCGCAGATCGAAGGTGGAGACCTCCCCGTCCCGCCGGGACAGATACAGACCCGGCACCAGCACATTGTGGTTCACGGTAAAGCTGGCAATTTTTTCCATGTCACGCCTCCAGCCGGTCCACAAAGGCCATGACCACCCGGTTCAGATCCCGCATGGCGGTTGGGAAATTGAACACAAAGTCGTGGTGCTCGAACAGGCAGTCGGACACGGACTTGACGGACATGAAGGGCACCCCGTTGCGCAGACACACCTGGGCGTCGGCGCAGCCCTCCATATCGCACAGCAGCGGGTGGAAGGTGTCGGCGATCCAATGGGCCCGGGGGGTGTCGGTGGCGAACCAGTCGCCGGTGGCTACCCAGCCGGTGCGGTATGGCACGCCCACCCGGTCCATGGCGGCCTTGGCCCGGTCCAGGTCGCTGGTAGGGAACTGCACCCGGTTCACCGTGGACACCAGTCCCACGGGGTCGCCCAGGGCGCTGGTATCCACATCGTGCTGCAAAAAGCCCTCCGCCAGAACGATGGAGCCAATGGGCATATCCTCAAAGCACCCGGCTACCCCGGCGTTGAGCACCAGATCCGGCTGATACAGGCTGATCAGCAGCTGGGTGGCCATAGCGGCGTTGACCTTGCTGACGCCGCCGGCGCAGGCGATGACGTCGGGCCGGATCCGGTAAAAAGGCACCCCGGCCACGGTTTGCAGCGGCTGGGCGTTTTCCTGGGTCAGCAGGCTCTCGATCTCACCGGTCATGGCGTATACGAGTCCGATCTTCATAATTGGTTTCCTCCCAATAAATCATATTTTTCACCTATATTGTACGGATTCCCAGGGGGAGTTGTCAAGAGGATTGCAAAATTTCCAAAAATGAGGTATAATGAAGCCAGAAATGAACCAAATGCTCAGTTTTGAACAGTGTGATGATTATCTTTTTGCGCGCTGCACAAAATGCCGGAAAAATCGTTGTGAAATTGTAACTGGTTTGTAACTATTTGTAATCTTCCGGAGGGGGTGAACAGCATGCCGGTTTTCGGTGTGATCTGCGAATACGACCCCTTTCATCTGGGGCACCGGTGGATGCTGGAGCAGCTGCGGCAGCAGGGGCCGGTGGTGTGCGCCATGAGCGGCTGCTTCACCCAGCGGGGGGAGTTTGCCGCCGTGAACAAGTTCGCCCGGGCGGAAATGGCCGTCCGGAACGGGGCGGACCTGGTGCTGGAGCTGCCTACCCCCTGGGCAGTGTCCGGAGCCGAGCGATTTGCCCGGGGCGGCGTGGAGCTGCTGCAAAAAGCCGGGGTGGTGACTCACCTGGCCTTCGGCAGCGAGTGCGGCGATCTGGAGGCTCTGCGCCGGGTGGAGGCATGCCTGTCCGGGAGTGCATATCAGGATGCCGTCCGGCAGCGGCTGGAGGGGGGCGTAACCTTTGCCCGGTGCCGGCAGCTGGCGGTGGAAAAGCTGCTGGGGCCCCAGGATGCGGCGCTGCTGGCTCAGCCCAACAACATCCTGGCCATTGAATACCTGAAGGCCCTGCGCCGGGCGGACTTCCCCATGGAGCCGGTAACGTTTCCGCGCAGAGGCGGGCAGCACGACGGTCCCGTGATGGAGGGCATTGCCCCGGCCTCCCACATCCGCAGGCTCCTGCGGGCGGGACAGACGGAGGAGGCCATAGCCCTTCTGCCGGAGGAATCGGCGGCGGTGCTGCGGCGGGAGCTGGCGGCAGGACGGGCTCCGGTGGATATGCGAGCCTGTCAGCGGGCCATTCTCTCCCGGCTGCGGCGGATGGGTGAGAAGGACTTTCTTCCCTACGACGGCGGCGGCGAGGGACTGTACCGCCGGTTTTACCGGGCGGTGCGGCAGACGGCGGACATAGACCGCCTGCTGGAAACTGCGAAAACCCGGCGTTATCCCCTGGCCCGGCTGCGGCGGATGCTGCTGGCAGCATATCTGGAGCTGCCGGAGCCGGAGCATATTCCCTATCTGCGGCTTTTGGCTGCCAGCCGCCGGGGCTGTGACCTGCTGCGGCAGATGCGCGGTGCGCCGGTGCTGACCAAGCCCGCCGATGTGTCCCGTCTGGGCCCCCAGGCCCAGGCCCTGTTTACCCGGGAGGCCGGGTGGACCGATTTGTATACTCTGGCGTATCCCGACCTGTCTCAGGGCATCTGCGGCACAGACTGGCGGGCCACCCCATGGATCATGTGAGGAAATACCTATGAAGAAGCTGTATGTTTTATTGCTGGCGGCCATGCTGCTGACGCTGGCGGCGTGTCTGACGGCATGCAGCGCCGTACCTATGTTGTCCCTGGCGGATGACAAGCTGCAACCCCCCGACTCTCCGGCGAAGGATACCGGGGAAAAAGCCGACCCTCTGCCCCAGGAGTGGAGCATCCGCCTGGAGCAGGTGAATAAGGAGAACTATGCCGAGGATGACCGGCTGCTGGCAAAGGGCAGCTATCAGGTGTTCCAGCTGGAGCCGGAGGACGGCGGCAATACCCTTACTGTCACCACCCAGACGGCGGACAGCATCAACCGGTATTTCGAGCAGTGGCGCAAGAGCCAGCTTCAGTTCCTGGCTGACGTTACAGAGATGGCCAGACCTCCTATGCCGGTACCAACGGCGCGGACCCCCGCTGGGAGCAGACGGAGTATGTGTATTCCGACACAGTCACCACCGACTATTGGGTCGGTCCCCGGCTGCTGTGCGTCAGCATGTACTACAGCTCCTATTCCGGCGGCGCGCACCCCAACTCCTGGCGGCTGGCGGTGAGCTTTGACCTGAACAACGGGCAGGCCCTTCAAATGACGGACCTGACCGACGACGCGGACGGCATGCGGGCGGCTGTGGCCGAGAGCCTGCTGTACCAGGTAAAAAGGAGTGATGCCTGGACTCAGATCGGTGAGGAGGGCTTCTTTGAGGATTACCAGGACACCCTCCAGACCTGGATGGACCAGTGCCTGATTTTCGAGGACAGCGGCATCACCGTAGCCTTCAGTCCCTATACCATCGCCCCCTACGCCGCCGGAGAGCAGTCGTTTCAGGTGCCGTACAGTCTGCTGAAGCCCTACTTCAATGAACGGGGCCTGCGGCTGTTGGGACTGGATCAGGCGGAAAACAATAACTGACCGTATAAAAGCGACCGGCCTTGCAGCCGGTCGCTTTTCGTCTATCCTCTCTTTTTCCTGCCCAGTCTGCGCATGGCACGTCGCTGAGCAGCCTCCTTCTCATCCTTCTCCGCCTGGTCCACCAGGTCCTGGTATTTCTCCGGGTGGCGGGCCCAGTCGATGCGATAGTACGTCAGCCCAATGATCAGCGCGGCGCCCACGATGATGATGCCGTAAAACAGGATTTTTTCGATGGTCATAGCAGCCCCTCCTTATTGTAGTAAAGTATACAGGAAATGCCCACGGATAGCAAGGATTTTTCGCCAGCATGGCAAAGAAAAATTCCGCACTTTTGGTTGTTTTTGCCGAAAAGGGGTTGTATAATAGTTTTGTTCCCGGTGAAATGGGAGCCAAACGGAAAAGTCAAATAGGAGGAACGAATATGTTCACGAATTTTAAGGAACTGGAAGCGTATGTCCTGTCTCATAAAAACAAAAAGCGCATCGTTCTGGCCAACGCCCACGACGAGCCCGCCCTCAGCGCCGTGGTCAACGCCCATCGCCGGGGCGTGGTGGATGGCACCCTGCTGGGCAAGAAGGACGAGATTCTGGCCCTGCTGCAGGAGATGAACGAGGATCCCGCCGAATATGAGATCGTGGACTTTGACGGCCCGGAGCTGGACGCCGCCAAGGCCGCCGTGGAGCTGGTGCGCCAGGGGAAGGCGGACATCCCCATGAAGGGCATTCTCCAGACCTCCAGCTTCGCCAAGGCCATTCTGAACCGGGAGACCGGTCTGATCCCCGCCAGCGGCCGCCGTCTGGTGAGCCAGTGCGGCATTTTCGAGTATGAAGGCCGCTTTATGATGATCACCGACGCCGCCATCAACATTGCCCCCGACGTGGATACCCAGATCGGCATTGTAGAGAACGCTCTGCCGGTGGCCAATGCCCTGGGCGTGGAGCTGCCCAAGGTGGCGGTTCTCTCCGCCGTGGAAAACGTCACGGAGAAGATGCCCTCCACCGTGTCCGCCGCCGAAATCGCCAAGCGCGGTATTCCCGGCTGCGTGGTGTCCGGTCCTCTGGCCCTGGACGGTGCCATTTCCATGGAGTCCGTGAAGCACAAGGGCATCCATGACCCTGTGGCAGGTCAGGCGGATATTCTGCTGGTGCCCTTTATCGAAATCGGCAACGTGCTGTATAAGTCCATCACCTACATTGCCGGCAAGACCATGGCCAGTACCATCTGCGGCGCGTCCTGCCCCGTGATCATCACCAGCCGCGCCGACACGCCGGACAGCAAGTATTACTCCATTCTTCTGGCGGTCCTGCGCTGCCTGAAGGCATAACTGCATGACAAAAGGCGGGACGCTGTGTCCCGCCTTTTTGCCGAAAGAAAAAGGACCCTGTGCCGCATGGCATAGGGTCCGTCTTGTTTGTCCGAGCTTAGATCGCGCGGGTAACTTTACCGGAACGCAGACACCGGGTACAAACGTACACATGGCGAGGCGTACCATTGATCATAGCCTTCACGCGCTTGACATTGGGCTTCCAGGGACGATTGGAGCGTCTGTGGGAGTGGGAAACCTTGATACCGAAGGTCACGCCCTTATCGCAGAACTCGCACTTTGCCATCCGTTGCACCTCCTTGCTGTGAGAAACTTGCCTGCCAACATCACAAGCAATAGATATCTTAGCAGATTGCAAGGCGAAATGCAAGCATTATTTGACAAAAAAACGAAAAAAATTCAGACAGCGTCGTAGGTCTTGCGAAAAAGGGGTATATACGATATAATAACATATAAATATAAGTATATGCAAGCGCGGACCGGCAAGGCCGGATGGAGGACCTGTATATGGAGAAAGTAAGACGCGACCCGGCCAGCCTCAGCCGGCTGGTGAAGGATTTTGACCTGGAGGTCGTATATAAGGGCCTGGATTATGACACACGGATGATCACCATTCCGGATGTGAACCGTCCGGCCCTGCAATTGGTGGGCTTTTACGACTATTTTGAGCCCAAACGCCTGCAAATTCTGGGCAAGGCGGAGTTTACATTCCTGAAGGCCATGCCCCTGGAGCAGCGGAGGAAGGTATTCGAGGACCTGCTGCGCTGCGAGATCCCGGCGCTGATCGTGGCCCGGAATATGGAGATCTTTCCCGAACTGATGGAGATTGCCCGCAAGCACGGGCGGACCCTGCTGCGGACGGAAAAGACCACCGTGGAGCTGACCAGTCACATCATCGACTATCTGAACCGGGCCCTGGCCCCCCAGATCACCCGCCACGGCGTGCTGATGAACATCTATGGCCAGGGCGTGCTGATGATCGGCGACTCCGGCATCGGAAAAAGCGAGACGGCTATTGAGCTGCTCAAGCGCGGTCACCGGCTGGTAGCCGACGACGCGGTGGAGATCCGCCGCATTTCCGACTCGCTGTACGGCTCGGCCCCGGAGATCATCCGCCACTACATTGAGATCCGGGGTATCGGCATCATCGACGTGCAGCAGCTGTTCGGCATGGGCGCGGTGCAGTTTGACTCCGACATTGAGATCGTGATTCATCTGGAGCCCTGGCAGGACGGTAAGTTCTATGACCGCCTGGGCCTGGAGGGCGATACCTACACCATCCTGGGGGTGCAGCTGCCCTATGTCACCATTCCCGTGCGGCCGGGGCGGAACCTGGCCGGTATCGTAGAGATCGCTGCCATGAAAAATCGCCAGATGCGGTACGGCTATAACTCCGCCCGGGACTTCATGACGCAATTTGACCAGAAAATGGATGAGCTGGCCCGGCAGGCCAAGGAGAAGCAATGAACTATATCGGCATCGACATCGGCGGCACCAACCTGAAGGCCGGGCTGACGGATGAAAACGGACGGCTGCTGGCCGTGAAAAGCATGAAGATCCGGGAGGTATCGGACCCGGACGTTCTGGCGGACACCCTGGTGACCCTGACGGAGGAGCTGGCAGCCCAGGGCGGCATTGCGGTGCAGGATATCGCCTCTGTGGGGGCGGGCATCCCCGGCGTGGTGGACATCCGCACCGGCTCCATCGTGTATACCTGCAATCTGCCTCTGCGGAACATTCCTCTGCGGAAGCTGTTCAAGCGGCGGCTGGGACTGCATCTGTATGTAGAAAATGACGCCAACTGCGCCGCCCTGGCGGAATACTACGCCGGAGCCGGGCAGGGCAGCAAACGCTTCGTTACCATCACCCTGGGTACCGGCATCGGCGCCGGAATCATCCACAACGGCAAGATTTTCCACGGCGGCAACGGTATGGCCGGCGAGGTGGGGCATACCTGCATCGACTATCAGGGTCTCCCCTGCCCCTGCGGCCGGCGGGGCTGCTGGGAGCAGTACGCCTCCGCCAGCGCTCTGAAGCGGTTCACCGCCCAGGCATTGCAGGACAATCCCGACAGCATCCTGGCCCAGGTCATCCGGGAGCACGACGGTCATGTGTCCGGCCAGTCGGCCTTTATGGCCGCCCGGCTGGGGGACCCGGTGGGCCGGCAGGTCTGCGACATGTATATAGGCTATCTGGCGGCGGGTATCGCCAATGTGGTGAATATCTTCCAGCCGGACACTCTGGCCATCGGCGGCGGCGTCAGCAACGAGGCCGATGAGCAGCTGCTGCACCCTCTGCAGCGGCTGGTGGAGCAGGAGACCATCCCCTGCAGCTCCGACAAGAAAACACGCATCGTCAAGGCTCAGCTGGGGAATCAGGCGGGCATCATCGGCGCTGCGCTGCTGGGCAAGAAGAAACGGATATGAGGGAGGACGCTATGCAGTGGTATGAACGATTGGATGAAAAGCTCCGGGATTACCTGCCGGACATGACGGTGGAGCATGACGTGCCCATGAGCCGCCACACCTCCTTCCGCATCGGCGGTCCGGCCCGGCGCATGGCCTTTCCGGAAAGCCGGGAGCAGCTGGTGATCCTGCTGGGGCTGGCGGAGGAATGCGGCGTGCAGCCGTTTCTGCTGGGCCGGGGCACCAACCTGCTGGTGTCGGACCGGGGGCTGGACACCCTGGTCATCAAAACGGCGGAGCGCATGACCGGCATCCGCCGTCTGGACGATGTGACCCTGGAGGCCGACGCCGGTGTGCTGCTGAGCCGTCTGGCGGTATATGCCCAGCAGGCGGGGCTGGCGGGGCTGGAATTTGCCCACGGCATCCCCGGCAGTCTGGGGGGCGCGGTGTGCATGAATGCCGGGGCCTATGGCGGAGAAATGCGCCAGGTAGTGACGGAGGTCACCGCCCTGTATCCCGACGGCATCCGCCGTCTGACCGGCCCCGAGGCCGCCTTCGCCTATCGGCACAGCCGGTTTCTGGCCGACGGCGCCGTGGTGCTGGGTGCGGTGGTGCGCCTGACCCCGGACGATCCCGCCGCCATCCGGGCCCGGATGGACGATCTGATGGCCCGGCGCAAGGCTTCCCAGCCTCTGGAGTGGCCCAGCGCCGGCAGCACCTTCAAGCGGCCGGAGGGCTATTTCGCTGGGACCCTCATCGACCAGACCGGCCTCAAGGGCCTGACGGTGGGCGGCGCCCAGGTATCCGAAAAGCATGCGGGCTTCGTCATCAACACCGGCAATGCCACCTGCGCCGACGTGCAGGAGCTGATCCGCCGGGTGCAGGAGGCCGTATACCGGGCCCACGGCGTCCGCCTGGAGCCGGAGGTCCGGTTCGTGGGTGAATAAGCAATTTCCCGGGAAAAGAGGAAATAACATGGAAATTCTCATTATATCCGGCTTGTCCGGCGGCGGCAAAAGCCGGGCAGCCTCGTTTTTGGAGGACATCGGCTACTATACCGTGGACAATCTCCCGGCGGAGATGATGATGAAATTCGCCGGGTTCTGCGCCGCCTCCAGCGGCCGGTACGACCGGGTGGCGCTGGTATACGACGTGCGCTCCGGCGAGCCCACGGACATGCTCATCGACACCCTGGAGCAGCTGAAGGCCAGCGGTGTCAACTGCCGCATGCTGTTTCTGGAGGCGGATACCCCCACCATCATCAACCGCTATAAGGAGACCCGGCGCATGCATCCGCTGCAGGCCAAGGGTCTGAGCATCGAGGAGGCCGTGCGGCGGGAGCGGGTGCTGATGCAGCCGGTGCGGGACCACGCGGACTTTGTGCTGGACACCTCCTCCCTATCCACGGCCAAGCTCCGCAGTGAGCTGCTGAACCTGTTCGGCACCCCGTCGGACCGGGGCGGGCTCAACGTCAGCGTACTCTCCTTCGGCTTCAAGCACGGCATCCCCATTGAAGCGGACCTGGTGTTCGACGTGCGGTTCATGCCCAACCCCTATTATGTGGCAGAGCTGAAAAACAAGACAGGCCTGGATCAGGAGGTCCGGGACTTCGTATTCTCCTTCCAGCAGACCCATGAGTTCATGGAGCAGCTGGAGAAAATGATCGGCTTCCTACTGCCGCTGTACAGCGAGGAGGGCAAGACCGCCCTGGTCATCGCCATCGGCTGCACCGGCGGCCACCATCGGTCCGTGGCCGTGGCCCATGAGCTGGCGGCCTACATCACCCGCGAGGGATATCAGGTCACGGAAAATCACCGGGATATCTCCCGGTAAGGAGGTGCGCTTATGGGCGGCTGCTATTCTGTGGCCCCGGAGCACGGGCCCCGCATTGCCGCCATTGGCGGCGGAACGGGTCTGTCCACGCTGCTGCGGGGGCTGAAGCTGTATACAAAGAACCTCACCGCCATTGTCACCATGGCGGACGACGGCGGCGGCTCCGGCCGGCTGCGGCAGGACCTGGGAATGCTGCCGCCGGGAGACATCCGCAGCTGCCTGGAGGCTCTGGCCAATGCCGAGCCTCTGATGGCCCAGCTGATGCACTATCGCTTTTGCGAGGGGACGCTGGCAGGACAGAGCTTCGGCAATCTGTTCCTGGCGGCCCTCAACGGCATTATGCCCAGCTTTGACCGGGCGGTGAAGAGCATGAGTCAGGTGCTGGCCATTACCGGCCGGGTGCTGCCGGTGACAACGGCGGACGTGCAGCTGGAGGCCACCTTTGAAAACGGAGCCAGCGTAGTGGGCGAGAGCCGGATCTTCCGCTGCAAGAAGGAGCAGGATTGCCGCATCCGCCGGGTGCGGCTGATCCCGGAGCATCCCCGGGCCCTGCCGGCGGCTGTGGAGGCCCTGGAGGAGGCGGAGGTCATCGTTCTGGCTCCCGGAAGCCTGTATACCAGCATCATCCCCAACCTGCTGGTGGACGGCATTGTGGACGCCATCCGCCGCTCCCGGGCACTGAAGGTCTATGTCTGCAACGTCATGACCCAGGACGGCGAAACCGAGGGCTACACGGTGTCCGACCACATCCGCGCCCTGTTCAAGCACTCCTGCCCGGGGCTGTTTGACCTGTGCCTGACCAATTCCTCCCCCATTCCCCCGGCGGTGGTGCAGCGCTATGCCCAAGAGGGAGCAGAGCCCATTTTCTGCGACCGGGAGTCCGTGGAGGCCCTGGGGGTGGAGATCGTCAGCCGCCCGGTGTCCACGGTGGAAAACGGCCTGGTGCGCCATAACCCCGGCCACCTGGCCTGGGAGCTGGTACAGCTGCACAACCAGCGGAATATCCGCGTGGTCACCGCCGGTCCCCACCGTGCCACCCACAACCAAGTGGAAAAATAAAAGGAGACTCAGCCATGCAGTCCTTTGCCTATAAAGTCAAAAGCGAACTGTGCCGCCAGCCGGTGTCGCGGCAGTGCTGCGCCCGGGCGGAGGCCTATGGGGTGCTGCTGTTCTGCAACACCTTCTCCTCTGCGGAGGTGCGCATTATTACGGAGAACCCGGAGTTTGCCGGCCGGCTGCCCCGGCTGTTCCAGCGGGCATTTTCCCTGAAATTCGACAGCCTGCCCGATGGCACCCGGGACAAGCTCATCTTCCGCATTACCCGGCAGGAGAAGCTCCGCCGCATCGTTGATCTGCTGGGCTATGACCCCAGTCTGGTGCTGCATGTGAACTTCGGCCTGCTGGAGGATGAGTGCTGCCGCACCGCCTTTATGCGGGGGGCCTTTCTGGCCGGGGGCAGCGTCACGGACCCGGAGAAGCGATATCACCTGGAGCTGGCCACCTCCCACATGCAGGCCAGCCGTGAGGTGTCGGCCCTGCTGACGGAGATGGGCTTCGTGCCCCACAGCGTCCGCCGCAGCGGCAGCAGCGTCATCTATTTCAAGCAGTCCGAGCACATTGAGGATCTGCTGACCACCATCGGGGCCCCGGCGGCGGCCATGGACATCATGACCGCCAAGGTGGATAAGGAAATCCGCAACGGCGCCAACCGGGCCATGAACTGCGACATGGCCAACGTCAACAAAACCGTGGACGCCGCCCTGGAGCAGACCGCCGCCATCAGCCGCCTGGCGGAAAGCGGACGGCTGGCTCTGCTGCCGGAAAAGCTGCGCCAGGCGGCGCAGCTGCGGCTGGACAACCCCGAAATGTCATTGCAGCAATTAGCGGAGCGCAGCGACCCGCCGGTGAGCAAATCCTGCATGAATCATCGTATGCGCAGACTGATGGAGGAAGCGAGGGAATCCCATGAATAAAGCCGAACGTTGCCACGCCGCCATGGACTACCGGCGGCAGGGGCTCAATTGCAGCCAGTGCCTGCTGGCCGCCTTCCGGGACCGGGCGGGCCTGACGGTGGACCAGGCCATAGCCCTGGGGGCTGGCATGGGCGGAGGCGTCCGCTGCGGCAGTATCTGCGGCGCAGTGTCCGCACCGGTGATGCTGCTGGGAACCGCCTGCCCCGATCCCACAGACCGGGCCGCCGTTACCGCCCGGGTGAAGGAGTACCAGCGGCGCTTTACGGAGCGGTTCCACCGGCTGGACTGTCGGGAGCTGCTGCGGTCCCAGGAGCTGGAGCCGTCGGAGCTGGCGCTGGAGCTGGCCGGCAGCGACCACTGCGGCCGTCTGATCGTTACGGCGGCGGAAATCCTCACCGACATGCTGGAGGAGGCGTAATATGGCCTTTGCCCATCTGCATGTCCACACGGAATACAGTCTGCTGGACGGTGCCTGCCGCATCCGGGACCTGCCGAAGCTGGTGAAGGAGCTGGGGCAGACGGCTGTGGCCATCACGGACCACGGCGTTATGTACGGCGCCATCGACTTCTATCGGGCCTGCAAGGCCCAGGACATCCATCCGGTCATCGGCTGCGAGGTATATGTGGCCCGGCGCACCCGGCTGGATAAGACCTATGAGCTGGACGCCGAATCCCGTCATCTGGTGCTGCTGTGCGAAAACGAAACGGGATATCGGAATCTGTCGTACCTGGTGAGCCAGGCCTTTGTAGACGGGTTCTATATCAAGCCCCGCATTGATTTGGACCTGCTGCGCCGGCATTCGGAGGGCCTTATCGGCCTGTCCGCCTGCCTGGCCGGAGAAATTCCCCGCCGCCTGGTAAACGGCGACTATGACGGGGCCAAGGAATATGCCCTGACCATGCAGGATATCCTGGGCGAGGGCAATTTCTATCTGGAGCTTCAGGATCACGGCATCCCCGACCAGACCACGGTGAACCGGGGCCTGCTGCGCCTGCACCAGGACACGGGCATTCCCCTGGTCTGCACCAACGACGCCCACTATCTGCGCCGGGAGGACGCCGAGAGCCATGACGTGCTGCTGTGCATCCAGACCGGCAAGACCATTGACGATGAAAACCGCATGCGCTATGAGCCGCAGAATTTCTATCTCCGCTCCACGGAGGAGATGGAAGCGCTGTTTGCCGGATATCCCGATGCCGTGGAGAACACCCAACGCATTGCCGACCGCTGCCGGTTTGACTTCACCTTCGGCAAGTATCACCTGCCGGAGTTCCGGCTGCCGCCGGGGTACGACTCTCCCACCTATCTGCGGGAGCTGTGTGAAAAGGGCTTCGCGGAGCGCTACGGCGCCCAGAAGCCGGAATACCACCGGCAGCTGGAATACGAGCTGGCCATGATCGAGAAAATGGGCTTTACGGACTATTTCCTCATCGTCCAGGATTTCGTGAACTATGCCAAGGGCGCGGGAATCCCCGTGGGGCCGGGCCGCGGCTCCGCCGCCGGCAGCATGGTGTCCTACTGCCTGCGTATCACGGACATCGACCCCATGCAGTACAGCCTCTATTTCGAGCGGTTCCTGAACCCGGAGCGGGTGTCCATGCCGGATATCGACATGGACTTCGGCGACACCCGCCGGGGCGAGGTGGTGGACTATGTCCGGCGCAAGTACGGTGACGACCATGTGGCCCAGATCGTCACCTTCGGCACCATGGCGGCCCGGGCCGCTATCCGGGATGTGGGCCGGGTGCTGAACATGACGTATGCCGAGACGGACACCGTGGCCAAGCTGGTGCCTACCGGGCCCCATATCACCCTGGAGGACGCTTTGAAGCTGTCCAAACAGCTGTCGGACCTGTACCAGGGAGACCCCAGAGTCCACAAGCTCATCGACACCGCCCGGGCCCTGGAGGGAATGCCCCGGCACGCCTCCACCCACGCCGCCGGCGTGGTCATCACCAAGCGGCCGGTGTACGAATACGTTCCCCTGGCCCGGAACGACGAATCCATCGTGTGCCAGTATACCATGGTGACGCTGGAGGAGCTGGGCCTGCTGAAAATGGACTTTCTGGGTCTGCGGAACCTGACGGTGCTGGACGATGCGGTGAAGATGGTCCAGAGGGACCACCCGGACTTCCGCCTGGCAGACATTCCCATGGACGACCGGGAAACCTTCGACATGCTGACCCAGGGTAAGACCGGGGGCGTATTTCAGATGGAATCCTCCGGCATGACCGGCGTTTGCCTGGGCCTGAAGCCCCAGAGCATCGAGGACATTACCGCCATCATCGCCCTGTACCGCCCCGGCCCTATGGACTCCATCCCCCGGTTTGTAGCCTGCAAGCACGATCCCTCCCTGGTAACCTATAAGCACCCCAAGCTGGAGCCGATCCTCTCCGGCACCTACGGCTGCATCGTGTACCAGGAGCAGGTCATCAAGATCTTCCAGGAGCTGGCGGGCTATTCCCTGGGCCAGGCGGACATGGTGCGCCGGGCCATGTCCAAAAAGAAGGCCAAGGACGTGGAGCGGGAGCGGGAGGCCTTTCTCCACGGTGACCCCTCCCGGAGCATCCGGGGCTGCGTTCCCAGCGGCATTCCGGAGGCCACGGCCCAGGATATCTTCAACGAGATTTATGACTTCGCCAACTACGCCTTCAACAAGGCCCACGCTGTCAGCTATGCGGTGGTGGCGTATCAGACGGCGTACTTCAAGTGCCACTTTACCCGGGAGTATATGGCTGCCCTGCTGACCTCGGTGCTGGACAACTCCGACAAGGTGGCCGAATACATCGCCGAGTGCAAGGACTGCGGCATTGCCCTGCTGCCGCCGGATGTGAACCGCTCCTATGACCGGTTCACCGTGGAGGAGGGCGGCATCCGCTTCGGCCTGGTGGCCGTGAAGAACATAGGCCGGGGCTTTATCCAGGCCGTGGTGCGCCAGCGGCAGCAGGACGGGCCCTTTGCCTCCTTCCAGGATTTCTGCCAGCGGATGTTCGACTGCACGGACATGAACAAGCGGGCTGTGGAGAACCTCATCCGCTGCGGTGCCTTCGACAGTCTGGGAGCCAGACGCTCCCAGCTGGTGGCGGTGTACGAGCGGGTGCTGGACGGCATTGCCTCCTCCCGCCGGAAGAATGTGGAGGGGCAGATGGACCTGTTCGGCATGTCCACCCCCTCAGGAGCCGCCGTGTCCGCAGTTCCCCTGCCGGATATCCCGGAGTTTACCGCCGTGGAGCGGATGAATATGGAGAAGGACACCACGGGCCTGTACCTGTCCGGTCACCCCATGGAGGACTACCGTCCCCTGGCCAAGCGGGCCGGGGCCGTGCCCATCCACGCCATCATGTCCGATTTCGAGGCCGAGGGCGGTCCCCGGCGGTTTGCCGACGGACAGAATGTCACCGTGGCCGGGGTCATCACCGCCAGCCGCACCCGCACCACGAAAAGCAACACCCTCATGGCCTATGTGACCATCGAGGACGAGCTGGCGTCCATGGAGCTGCTGTGCTTCAGCCGGGTCATTGACCAGTGCGGCAGCTATATGCAGGTGAACATCCCGGTGCTGGTAAAGGGACGCCTGTCCGTCCGGGACGAGAAGCCGCCCCAGATCATGTGCGACTCTCTGTACCCTCTGGAAAGCGGACTGCCGCCTGCGGCGGCGCAGCCCGCCCGCCGTCCGGCTCAGAAGGAGAGCACCATCTATCTCCGCTTCCCCAGCGCCGACAGCCCCGCCTTTCGCCACATCAAGCTGGTGATGACCATGTTTGAGGGAGGCACCCCGGTAAAGATCCGCCTGGCGGACACCGGCAAGCTGCTGGGCACCCACTGCCTGAATCACCCGGCCCTGCTGCAGGAGTGCCGGGAGTGGCTGGGCAGCGAAAACGTCGTAGTCAAGGAAAAATAAGCACAGCCCCCGGCCGCACGGCCGGGGGCTGTGACATGTTTGCCCGTCAGTGGCAGGCGCAGTAGCTGCGGGTGCTGGCATAGTCCTTGGGCATTTCCAGGGTGCTGGGCGGGAAACTTCATGCAGCATTACATTCTTGCACCACGATGAATGAAAACGGAGTGCAA
>OLVU01001351.1_pt1 | contig 16454 bp, 9 predicted proteins | sample 1673321 | NCBI WGS metagenome assembly OLVU01 (sample SAMEA3178942, study PRJEB25190) | human gut metagenome | biome: human gut; feature: human-associated habitat; material: faeces | place: Austria | collected 2013 | reverse complement strand
GATGGATGCTTTTGTTCCCGGTATCAATGACCTGCTGAAAGGCGGATATCCGTTGGTTGTGGCGCAGGGCGGGCACCAGCGCGGCGAGCTTCGGGTCCTTGACCACCAGCATGCCGCCTTCGCCGAGCGTGGTAAGGTTCTTGTGGGAATGGAACGAGAAGATCGCCATGTCGCCCCACGCGCCCGACTTGATGCCGTCGATGTCCGCGCCGATGGACTGGGCCGCGTCTTCGATGACGAGCACGTTGTGCCGCTTCGCCACTTCCATGATCGCGGGCATGTCCGCCACGTAGCCGTACAGGTGCACGACGACGATGGCTTTCGTTTTGGGCGTGATGCACTTTTCGATGGTTTCGGCGTTGACCACATGCGTGACGGGATCGACGTCCGCCCAGACGAGCTTCGCGCCCTTCTTGGCGTAGGGGTAGGCCGAGGCGGTGAAGGTGTGCGAGGGGATGACGACTTCATCGCCGGGCTTGAAGTTGCAGAGCTGCGCGGAAAGCTCAAGCGCGGACACGCCGTTCATCACCGCAAAGCAATGCTCGGCCCCGATGTACTCGCCGAACGCCTTCTGGAAGGCTTGCAGATGCTTGCCCTGCGTCAGCGGTTCCGCGTTCCGCATGGCTTCCACGACCACAGCGATCTCGTCTTCGGTGTACTTGATCGCACGTCCGCTGAAATTGACTTTGATGTCCATAAGATGTCCTGTCTCTGATTGCCCAGTGCGGAACCCGAAACGGTATAGCCGCTTCGGGTTCCCTTATGTTTCTCGGGACAATTGGCGCTGCGGAGGGGGCCTCCGTTTTCCCGCTTAGCGGGTCAAGGGGCCGCATGGTCCCTCGCGGGGGCAAGCCCGCCGGGGGCGCTCCCGCTAGATGCTCTTGTAGCGTTCGATGAGGTTTTCCCTGGTGAGGATCTGCTTGAAGTCGGGGCCGAGGGCGTTGGTGAGGGGCTTTTCGTGGACGATGCAGCCGCGATAGAGGCCTTCGTACTGCTCTTCGGTGAGATCCTTGCAGATGCCGGTGGGCAGGTTGACGCCCTGCCGTTCGATCATGGTGCGGAACTGCTTGTATTCTTTGGGGTAGATGTCCCCAAGGACGTTCAGGGCGAGGCAGTTGCCGAGGCCGTGGGCCACATGCAGGACGACGCCGAGCCCGGCGGAGAAGGGATGGATGACGCCCACGTTCCCGGCGGCCATGCCGCCGATGTAGGAGGCGATCATCATTTTTTCGCGGTTTTCTTCGCTCATCATGTCGTCGGAGAGGAAAATTTCCTCGCAGAGCTGCACGGCGCGTACGGAGAAGGCGTCGATGATGGCGTTGCGGTAGCTGCCCTGAAGCGATTCGACGCAGTGCATGAAGGTATCGATGCCGGTGTAGAAATACTGGTCGCGGGGAACGGTGGCGAGCAGGTCGGGATCGAGCAGAAGCTGATCATAGACCGTGTAGTCGCTGTTCATACCCAGTTTGAGATTTTTGGGGATGTTGGTAAGGACACAGGTGCGGGAGCACTCGGAGCCCGTGCCGGAAAGGGTCGGGATGCCGATCTTGTAGACGGCGGGATTCTTGACGAGTTCCCAGCCCTGATAGTCTTCGGCCTTGCCGGGGTTGGTGAGCAGGTTGGCGACGGCCTTGGCGGTGTCGAGGGCGTTCCCTCCGCCGATGCCCACGACGCAGCAGGGGGTGCGGCTGTCGGCGGCGGATACGGCTTCCTTGAAGGCGTCGATGCGGGTGACTTCCGGCTCGGAACTGGAGTCGACGAAATGGAGCTGGTCGCCCTTTTCCATGGGCAGACGGCCGATCAGTTCATGATCGCGGAAGAAGTGGTCGACGAAATAGACGACCGGACCGTCCACGGCTTCGCGGCGGGGTTTCAGCAAGTCGCCGAGCTGAGCCAGAGATCCCCGCCCGAACACATAGTAAGGAACGTTTTTTGTATTGCGATACATGGTAAAAGCCTCATAGGATGATTTTAGGAAACGATAACGGGCATTGTATGTTGAATCCGCCCGGGCCGCAAGCCGGAGCAAACGGCCCGTTCCGGCGGTTTTCCACCGATTTTTCCACGGGAGAGTGTATGTCAGGCAAAACTTCGATAGCGGTTCTCGGAGGCGGAAGCTGGGGCACGGCGCTGGCCCATCTTCTGGCCCATGCGGGGCACTCCGTGGCGCTGCTGCTGCGGGATACGGAGCAGGCCGCGCACATCAACGCGTGTCACGAAAACCCGCGCTATCTGCAAGGCGTGCCTCTGCATCCCGGCATCCGGGCCGTCGCCGGGGACACGGGCGGCCCCGGTCAGGCGGAAGCGCTGGCGGGCGCCTCCATTCTGGTCCTGTCGGTTCCGTGTCAGGCCATGCGGGGGACGCTGCGCGCATTGGCGGGCGTTGTGCCCCCGGACTGCGTTCTTGTCAATACGGCAAAAGGGATCGAAGTATCCGAGCTGGTTACGGTGGAGCGTATGGTCCGTGAAGAATTGCCCGGATTCGTTGATCGTTACGCCGTCCTTTCCGGGCCGTCCTTTGCCTTCGAGGTGGCGACCTGCAAGCCCACGGCGGTGGTGCTCGGCTGCCGCGACGAGGGGCTCGGGGCGCGGCTGCGGGAAGTGTTCGCCACGCCGTGGTTCCGTTCCTATTCAAGCACGGACGTACCGGGCGTAGAGCTCGGCGGCGCGATCAAGAACGTCATCGCCATTGCCGCGGGCCTCAGCGACGGCCTCGGCTTCGGGCTGAACGCACGGGCGGCGCTGGTCACGCGGGGCCTTGCGGAAACCAGCCGGCTCGGAGTGGCTCTTGGGGCTCGGGCGTCGACGTTCATGGGGCTTTCCGGGCTCGGCGACCTCATGCTCACCTGTTCGGGCGATCTGTCCCGTAACCGTCAGGTCGGGCTGCGCCTCGGGTCGGGTGAGAGCCTGGAAGGCATTGCCTCATCCATGTGCATGGTGGCCGAGGGGGTCAAGACCACGCAGGCCGTGCACCGGCTGTCGCAGCGCCTCGGCGTGGACATGCCCGTGACCGGCACCATGTACAGCGTCTTGTATGAGGGGTTCGCGCCCCGCGAAGCTGTACAGGCGCTCATGGGAAGGCAGCTGAAGGAAGAATAGACGGGGGAGCTGAGTGGGTGCGGTTTGTTTTTCCTGTTGATCGGCGGATGGATTTTTTTTGCACTTTTTTGTTATTAACTATAGAGTATTATGGAGAAAATAGTTGGATGAGAACCCCAATCTATTAGGTGCGTAACTTCTCTCTTATCCAGCGATATGTTAGTTGCCGTGACCTATGCATTCCGCTGTGTAGTCCTGTTCGTGCAGCCTCCGACAATGAGTGTACATCATGGGGAGCAATCATGGCATATACGAAAAAGAGAATTTGTCCTCATCATGCAGGGAAGTATTAATATTAGGCTGAGCGAAGCCTTTGGTTCTCTCTGGCTTTAGAGTTCTTCTTGATGGAAGTGAACTGACTTTTCCTGCATGATCCGGTAGAACTGTGTCAGTGTCTCAGAAGGCGGCACAGATCAAATCTATGGACATCATGGAACCTGCTCAAATTTTTACTTCCGTTTACTTGTTATTATTCAAAATCTTTTGTCGTGGGGGCGAGATATCCGCGATATAACAAACATCATGCCCATTTCTATGCTGTGGGCTATATATGCCTAGTGGCGTCGTGGCTCACAGGCAGACCTAGCCTGTAGGGGAAGCTCGATAGGCTCAAGGGTTCTGTTCGGGCTGTAAAGGCTATGGCCCGGAACCGTGTAGGTCTTGGCGAGCAGTACATTCCTGACTGACACAGCGAAAAAAATCGGGTTAAGGAGTATGACCCTGTTGAAGAATTACTTTCCTAGGTGTATGTATAGTTCTATAGTAAGAGATATAGTTTGCTATAAAAATTTCAGGTTGTTTTCGCTAGTTATTCACGATATATTCAAAGAACTCCAGCTTAGAATAAGCTTAACTGGTTGTAATACATGCGTATTGATGGATATTTTTAGTTTTTTCTGGAAAAAGATATAATGGTAGAAAACTATTTATAATTTGGGAAAAACTATAAGAATTCAATGCTCAGACTCATGAGTAATATCAGTGAGTACCAGATGATCAATGGTTCCTTTTTGATTGTTTTCTCCATGTAATATAAATAGTTATGAATATTTTCCGACTGTACGTTCGCAATGCAAAAAAGGGTGGAAAAACAAAATAGGCAATAAGGAGTTTATGGTTTTGCAGTCGTTTCTGATCTTACTCTTCTCCGTGCGCAGATCTTAGCCATTTCTAGACTTTAAACTATGCTCCTAAAACTGTCATCGTAGGATAGCCAGACGAATTATTGAAGATTATAGACAGTATACACTTAATATCAGTCCCGCACTTATAAAGGATTGAAGTAATTGCTCTGTTTGGAGAAAAAAACGTAGAACATACGAGACGACTTTCCCTCGTAAATATCATCAAAATCTCGAAAAGAGATCATTCTTTTTGTATATTAAAATTGCCTTCAAATAAACAATATCGCATTAAAATAAATTAACGTATGGTTTATATATTAACTTATTTTGTATTTTCCAAAAATGCTACCCAGAAAAATTATCAATATTATAATAATTTTAATAATGTTTTTCATCCTTTTAACCAATAATCTCTTATGACTAGTCAAATTTCTGTCATCGTTGCGAGCTATAATTACGCTCATTTCCTTGGAGATACTCTGAACAGTATCCTTAATCAGAGTTGGACGAATTTTGAAGTCATCGTTATCGATGATGGATCCAGCGATAATTCAGTAGCCGTGGCCTCTAAATTCGCAGCCATAGATTCTCGGATTAGGGTCTTTCGGCATCCTGATGGAAAGAATCACGGACTGGCGGTCACGCTCCAGCGGGGGCTTTCCTTAGCGCATGGTGAATTTATCGCCTTTCTAGAATCTGATGATCTATGGGAACCTGATTGTCTTGCCTATCGTATGGAAGCTATTTCTAAAAAACATGCTGATGTCGTTTTTAATAATGTGAAACCGTTGCCGATGCCGGGTGCAGACACGGACTGGTTCAACAGTTACATTCCACGGATTATGACAGAACATATTCAAAGGGCTTCTGCGGTCAAAGGGAAATACGCCGCATATTCTCTGAGACGGGCATTTTTGATTGAAAATAAAATTCCGACATTCTCCTGCATTATGATCAGGCGTGAAATACTTGCCTCTCTTTCGTTCGCTTCTCCTGTGCCTCGCTGGCTGGATTGGTGGCTATGGGCACAGGTAGCTGAACAGGCAAAATTTGTTTATTTGAAGCAAAAATTGACATGTTGGCGTATTCATGCCGATAGCTATAACCATAAAATTTCTATTGCCCGTTACCTGAAGGATGGGGCTTCTATCTGGAAAGGGTTCAGAGGTCTGCTATACAAGAGATATAGAGACGCTGGAGATCTGACAGCCGCATTATTTCTTCTCTGTCCATTTTTTTTACGTCTTTTTATTCGATTTATGATGCTTTCAAAGCAGTGTGGTGTTATAGAATGTTCGAGGCGCATAGCCAAAAGGATACACCGTTAAAATAAACTTTCGAACACTGGAATAAGGTTTTCACGTTATCTAATCTTTTTATTTTTTATCTGGAGATTGCGTATGCTATCTTCTACTAACTGAGGTGTATAGCTTGAACTGCTTTACCGTGTAGTATAACAGTATAAAAAAGGAAATATAATGAAAAAAATTCTTATTGTATTTGGAACTCGTCCTGAAGCTATCAAAATGGCTCCTGTCGTAAGAGCCCTTCAGCAGTGTTCTGACAAATTTGAAACAAAAATTTGCTCTACAGGCCAACATCGACAAATGTTGGAGCAAGTCATGTCGTTTTTTGGAATTACGGCAGATTTTGAGCTGAATGTGATGAGTTCAAATCAATCACTATCGGACATAACATGTAAGGTGTTGAAGGGATTAGAAAATGTTTTTAAGATATGGAAGCCGGATATTGTTCTCGTGCAAGGCGACACAACAACAGTTATGGCTGGGGCGCTTGCGTCTTTTTACCACAAAATTAAGATAGGACACGTTGAGGCAGGTTTAAGAACCGGTGACATTTATTCTCCGTGGCCTGAGGAAATGAATCGTCTGCTTGCCACCCGCATGGCGACCATTCATTTTGCCCCTACTGTTACGTCGCGTGATAACCTTCTCCGAGAGGGGATAGCTTCAGAATCCGTTCACGTCACAGGTAACACTGTTATTGATGCACTGTTTGATGCCATTAAAATCATTGATAAAGATGTGGTAATGACAGCCAAATTTGAACAAAAATTTTCTTTTTTAGATGTTTCTAAGAGGATGATCTTGATAACCGGTCATCGCCGTGAAAACTTCGGGAGTGGATTCCAGCAAATCTGCAATGCTATTGTGAAACTAGCAGAGCGCGATGATATTCAGATGGTCTATCCAGTGCATATGAATCCGAATGTCCATAACCCTGTTACTGATGTCTTAGGGGGGTGTCGTAATGTCGTCCTGCTAGAACCGCAGGATTATCCCTCTTTTATTTATCTGATGCGTCGCAGCCATTTGATTCTTACTGATTCCGGTGGAGTTCAGGAAGAGGCCCCATCCCTCGGGAAACCTGTTGTCGTCATGCGTGATACAACTGAGCGGCCGGAAGCCGTAGCCGCAGGGACTGTTGTTCTTGCTGGCGCAATGTATGAAAATATCATTCACTATGTATCCAAACTGCTCGACGACACAAAGTATTTTGAACAGATGTCCAAAGCAAGCAATCCCTATGGGGACGGAAAGTCTTGTGATCGTATAGTTTCTCTTTTGCAAACTTTATAATTGTATTATGAAAATTCTTTATTTTTCTTCAATTCCGTGGGGATGGATTAAACAACGTCCACAATTTATTGTTGAAGCGTTAGGACTCTACCCTGATATTTATGTTGATTATGTAGCTTTAGTTCCTTTTCCAAAACAAATATATCCTATTTTAAAATATGAAAAACATATCTCGTACTTTCTTTTTTCTGTGTGCCCGTTTGCTTCGAAGATGAGTTGGATAGAAAAAGTAAATGCATTTTTTATTAAAAAATTTTTAGAAAACAGACAATATGACAAGATTATTTTAACGGACCCTCGACAATTAACCTTTATTCCTAAAAAAAATAAAAATATTAATATAATCTATGATTGTATGGATAATTTGCCAGCTTTTTTTTCTGGGAAGAAATCAGAACATAAAATTTATATAGAACAAAAAATGTTTAGATATATAGACAAGGCTATTGTTTCTTCGAAAACTCTCAAGGAAGTTCTCCTCGCTAGAAATCCCTCTTTTTCAAGGCAACACATTATTGTTGTTAATAATGCTTTATCCGATCAATATGTTCAGTCGTGTATGACCAAAGCACATTTAAGATTAAAGTCTCCATCTATGCTCTATGTTGGAACTATAGATGACTGGATTGACTTTTCTGCCATCGAACAACTTAAAGGGACATTCCCTGACTGGAATATTTATTTAGTTGGACCATGCCGAGTAAAGAAAAATATAATTAATAGACTTGCTGGAGTGCACTTCATGCCTCCCGTTCCCCATTCTCACATTCGAGAGCTATGTCAACAGGCTGAGCTTCTCCTTATGCCATTTAAAATAAATGAATTAATACTTTCAGTTAACCCTGTAAAAATTTATGAATATATAGCATCAGGAAAACCAATCCTTTCCAGTTATTGGCCAGAGTTAAATTATTTTTTAGAAAAATATCCAAATTTATATTTTTATACAAAGAACCTACAACCATCAGAAGTTTTTAAAAATATAAATTTTGAGAAGGTATGTGTTTCAGATTCTTTCATAAAAGAAAACACATGGAGTAGTAGGGCAAAAGATTATTATAAAATTTTGAAATCTATTTGAAGGTGTGATTGAATTATATCCTCTATGAAGTTTATTCGGTAAAAAATATTTTAATTTATCCAATATATTGACTTTTGTAGTTTGTAAATAAGGTACGTTATGCTTGCTCTAGTACTCTTAAGAGTACAAGGACAGGATTCATTAAAAGTTGATTACAGTAAGATAATTTGCTGAAAAAAGAAAGGTATATGCACCGCCTCATAGGGAGACAAGCTACAGTCATTCGGTTTATTGAAAGCATTTTTATATAGTTTATTATCAAACGTAATGCTCTCTCTTCTGTGTAGAATGTGAACACCACGTTCTTGAAGCTCAGTACTTTATTAAAAACATAAGTGGTTAGGACCGTGGGGCTTTCACAGCCCTAAATATTGGTCAGCAAAAGAAGAGGTCCTCGTGTCCATTGAAACGGTATGGATATGGTGTCCTTTAAAATATCCAGAATCGCTCATCCGTTCCATCTGATTCTCAAAAAATACAGGGTATAATGGTCTCCCATGTATACCTATACCCTATGTCATCCTTTAATAAAGAGTCGTTGGCAGAAATTTGTTTGTGCCGATAGATGAAGCATTCAAAAGAGCGTTATGGTTCGACACCTTATCAATAGCAGGGAGACGAAAATAGAATCCGTTTAGACCGTACCTATTAGCAATAAGTAAATGCAGTTTTGGATGAAATAATTATCACAAATAGTTGCACTCTATTGTGTAAAAATATGTCTAGATGAAATAAAAAACTCCAGAATAAAGCTATTGTCTTTACTTAATATGTTTCTCAGATAAATAAATATATTTATGTATTTTTTTTCTGATAAAACGAAAACTGCGTTTGCATGTCTCCATAAGTGATTCATGTTTTAATGAATAGTTTAATTTTTGGATTAACCTCTTTTTTTCAGTGATAGATTTACTATTAGTTCCGATTTCAACATCATAGAGAAATATATCGAGCTTTAATATAAAACTTTTCATACAATGTATTTCTTCATACGAAAAAATGAGCTGCATATTGTTAGTATAGATCAAATTGCTATAACGATCTCGCTGGAAATCATTTGAATTTCTGAGCGGGAGAGTAAATGTTTTGTTTGCACATTCACACAACAGCACGCAATTGTTAAATACGAACTGTTTTCCTGTAATCGTGAAACGCAGATCTGTAATTTTTTTTTCCTTTTCAAATAGGTACCGAATAGATAGTGGTGTATCCCCTGCATCAATCATTATCATTTTGATACCGTCGGTATCCTTATACGAGCATTCTATATTTAGAGGCAAAAAGGTAGTTCGGTACTGGACGGGTAGTGCTTCGGCGTCATTCGTTTGCGAGTTGGGACGAGTCTTCAGCTCGGCGACGAGCTCTTTCAAGCGGTGTAGGCCATTTTCATATTGCACGAAGACCTGCTGATAACATTTGAAGTTATGACGCATCATGTCCTTCATTATATCGGATGAAGGCAAATTGCCAGTAAGAAAATCGTCAATAGAGATGCCCCGCACGCCCATCTGGACATAATCCCCAACATGGACCGATTTGACGATGGGGATTACGCCGTTGGCTAAGTATTCAATGAGTTTCGTCGGAAATGCGACATTATTGACAGGCGTGTCATCCCGCAGTAGAAGTCCGTATTCTGCTTGCGAAAGATATTTGTTGATTTCATCATGTTCAACGGATGCGACCTTCACTGGAGAAACAAAATGCCTATCTTTTAGCTTATCCTTGAAAACATCAATTTCATTTGTAAGGAACACGAAATCAAACAGATCAGATTTTTTTTCGGCGATATCCAGCATTAGATCGACATTTTGCCATACATGCAGTCCTCCAGCGTAAATGACAGTTTTACGTTCTTTTATGGGCCAATCTTGTTGCTCCTGAAGAACTGAACAAATTGGAATATGGATGAATTCCGTAGATTCACAATTGAAGTTTTTGCGGTAGTATTCAGCCATTGCTTCAGTGACGACGACAACCGCACGACTGTATCTTGCGGCCTGTTTTTCAAAAATATCCATCAGTCTACCGCGAGAGTGGCGATTCACCATGCGCTCTTCCTCTGACGCGATACCATGTGCATCCGTAATTATTTTCCCGGTGGAATAATAGGCTGACAGATAAGGCGAGGAATAGATCATCGTTTGAGCATACACGAGTTGTGCCCTGTTGATGTATTCGCGAAGCTTGAGGTGATGAGCTGTATAGTGAAAATCCAGTAACTGGACATAAGCGTTCGTGTCCACTAAGAACGGTTCTTGAATGCGGTAATCCTCCCCCTGTGGCGAATAGTAGATATAAAAACGTTCTTCATCTTTGAACACGTGATTGTCTATTTCCAAAATGCGTCGGTACATTCCATCCTGCCGAAGCGGTTCATAAGGGTAAGGCGAAAAGATGACTATCATTTTGTTATTCTCCATAACGGGGTTCAGCAACACCTGAAAAAGTTTCTTGCCAACTGAAACAGACGGCTGAGGGTTTTGGCCGTGAGAGAGAGACGTTTATCGTATCCCCCTTGCCAAAGAGGTGGTTGTTTCTTCAGCTTCCGCAGGCAAAACGACAGTGCATTCTCTCTGGGTGCCAGAGGCATGCATAGCTCATCATTAGTTCCGAGCAGGTAAAGGTAGTCCCCCATGGCTTCGGCCAGAGCTCTATTAGGATGCTCAAGCTCTTGCAGGCAGAGGGCATAGTCGTCATCAAGGCAGCAGTCTTCATGGAGTCCCAATGCGATAGCCTTGTTGACAAACTTGAGAATACCCTGTTGCAGGTCGCTGACGGCATAGGCGTTATTTGTCTCGAAGGATTCCGCTAAGCGTGGAGTCCCATCATCTGCATAGGATAGGGTCATGCCTTCGTTAACATGAGTAAACACTTCGAGAAATCGCAGAATTGCATGGTCATACGGTGTTTGTGTATACGGATAGAATGCATAAGCGAATTTTTTATTTTGCTTGTTTTGACGGTTGGTGTATTCCGCTAGGCCAAAGTAATAGCCGGTTAGGGAGTGAACACCTTGCGTTTTCTCCAAAATCAGCGATAGGGTATCCTGTATAGTGCCTTTCCAGCCAACATCAACTAGAGCCGAATGGGGGGACAATGTATGAGATTGATGTAGGTATTGTAATAGATTTTTCCGAGCTTTTTCCGAGCGTTGTTCAATGATCTGCTTGAGTTGTGGTTGAATATTAACACACCAGCGTATCCAGCCTGCGTTATCAAAATCCACTGTATCTGAAGGTAGATATTGTCTTCCTTGATGCTGGAGCGCGCTTATGAATTCTTCATCGGAAAGAAGCAGGCGTTGTGCCATCTCGTGAATGGTCACATTAGGATGATCTAGAAGAATAAAATCCCAGCAACGGTTGTCATCTAGTTCAAAATAGCTTGCCGTCACCACGGCAAGCCGCGATATGTGGAGATAATGCAACTTAATATCCGGTGCAATGACCGGTTGCAGTCTTTCCGCAATTTTTTTCAGAATATGACCGTCACGAGACAAAAAGAACAACTGGCGCATGCCCGCTTCGCGGGCCGTACTCAATAACCAAAAAACATACGAATAGAGAACTGGTCCGGCGATAGCCCCTCCGACGTGTTCTACCGAGCTTTCATAGTCAAGGAGACTAGATATGCCGCTTGCCACCGCCAACGGAGCCGAACCGTTCGTAGATAAGTTGTGTTCCCATGGAGGAAGAGATTTCTTTTTTACGGGCACGCAACGAATACCCAAGGATTTCGGAATGCTGACATCAGCGATGCTGTCGTCGCCGTAATGTGTTAGCTCTTCAGGGCAGAGGGAAAAGCGTTTTAGGACCTCATTAAAGAGTTCCCCGCTTCGTTTGGTCTTGTCATATTCTGAGGAAACGATGATGTCGCATTCCAATACGATCCTAGGAGACACCGTTGCCATGAGTTCTCGAAGTTGCGCGGAAGAATAGTACATATCGGAAAGCAGGATCACCCGTTCTCCTCTGTCAAGAAATCCATGCAATAATGCAATATTTTCGAGAATTGGAAAAAGAATCCTTTTTTCCGTTTCTATCTCGATGGATTGGAGTAAACGCACTTGTTCGGAGTCTAGATCGTTTTTTTCAGCAATGAACTGATAGATTTCGTCAAAGGTGGCCTCATGGCGTTTCAGCTCTCGAGCCTTCAATGCACTGAAGGTTCGAATTCGAGGGAAATCTTGGATAAAATTTTGGCTGAAATGTATGTGCTCCATAAGCTGAATCTGTCTTCGCATCAGTTCAAAGACAGCCTCAGGACGGTCACATAGACGACGGAGTAAAGTATCAAAGATATCAAACGAGATCACAATCCCTCCTTGTCCCTATCATATCGACCCAATTGAGGGGCGATGTGTTTTTAAACTCTTGGGTGTCGCCATGTCGCAGCAGGGTATCAAGTAGAATAAGGTATTGTTTATAAGTTAGATTCTGATCAAACATCTCTCGGACTTCCGACGAAATATTAAGACGGCTGAAATCACACTCCTTGTATGCACGGATCATAGCGTCGGCAAATTGTCGGTCAAACATATCTGATTTCTCGTGGAGACGGGACATTGTTAGCTCGGCCAGTGGAATTTGTGTAGGAACGATATGGCAGCGTGGGATCGTGTCGAGTAGTGCCAATGTCCCGGTAGCCGCAGCTACAAAGGGGCATAAACAGGCCAATCCTTCAAGGATGGTCAAGGAACATCCCTCGTAAAATGACGATTGGAGGAGGATATCCGCCGCAGCGTAATAGTCCTCTGTGTTTTGCACCAACCCAGCGTATATAATGGAATCTTGAATGTGGTTTTCTTGGGCAAAAGCCATCATTTGTTCATAGATACCTTGATCGTAATTATGCCCAATGATAAGTAATTTTGCGTTAGGGGCTTCCCTGAGCGCAAGCGCAAGCGCCCGAATCATAGCGGGATAATTTTTTTGTTCACTGATGGAGCCAACAGATAGGAACAAGACAGTACCTGGGGCAATACCGTATCGGTTGCGAATATCCACTCTGGCTCGTTGCGAAAAGCGGAATCGCTGCAGATCAATACCATTAGGAATAACTACTAATTTTCTATTGTCAGCTTGATATTCTTTATTAAAAAAGTAACGTACAAGCTCGGAGACACACACTATCTTTGTAGTATACGGCATTGCATCGAGAATTGGCTGTCTGCATTCGGGGTAGGTGCGTGTCCAGATATAAGTGTTATGAACGACCTGAATAAAGGGAATGGACAAACTCGCGCAGATTGCAGCACCATTATAAGAACAATGTGCAAAAACTGCAGAAGGTGCTAACCTCCGCATCAGATCGGCGTAGGCATCCTCCGTATAGCGTCTACATATGACATGAATGTGCTTTCCCTCAGCGAGAAGGACGGAATTTCCAGCCTGCTGCAGGACGAGAATAGAAACTTTTTTACCTTGCTCTCGGAAGAAGCAGGCCTGTTCGATAACCACGTTCTCCAATCCACCATTGAGGAAGTTGTCCACCTGCAGAATGATATCCACCTTTTCCTCTGTCAAAGGCGTCAGTGCGTCGTAGCGGCTGATGGTGTCTTGCCAAAAGTCTTGCGTTGCTTTCAGTAGACCGAAGTTTGATGCCAAAGGACGTCTCGAAAAAATGGAATAAATTACATCAGTTATTGCTGAACATGGCGTGCTATATCCAAGAATTCGATAATGGCGTACTGTTTGAAGGACTTTGGCCATTTTCATTGAAAAACTTGTAGTAATATCTCGTATTGTTGAAATATATTCATCAATCCTGTCCAAAATCAGTTGCCGTCTCGCTTTCTCCGTATTTTGCAGTTCTTGTAGCGTTTGTTCAAGAGCAGCGATTCTGTTCACCAAGGCTTGACCTGAGGCGTCAAGCCGCTGGCATTCTTCTGCCAACTCGACATTTTTCGTGTACAGCCCTTTGCATTCCTCGGCTAATCGTTCATTTTGTTCGGATAGTGCTAGGCCTTCTTGGGCCTTTTGCCTAGATGTTTCATCCAACTGGTTTGCTCGTTCTTGCTGGGCTATAATCTGCCGCTCAAGAAAACCGTAAGATTCCCGACGGATAATTTCCAATCGTTCAGGGCTTTCTCTTAGGACTGTAAGCAGATAGGCTGCGCGGGCTCCCTTATCCAGCAATTGTGCCATTTCTGCGTATCCAAATCCCAGAGGGAATTCTGGCAGGCCGCGCACATTTAGCCAGTCACTTTTGGTAATCCGTTCAATTTCTTGTAGTGAACGAAAAAGTAAGGTTTTTGCCCGTTCAATGTCCCGAGTAAGATATGACACAGCGAGGGCAAAGGCTGCATCGGCGATTTTTGTTCCTAAAAGAGGGCTGTATATAGCGACATCGTATGCAAGGCATTGCTCCCAGAATGCGTCAGCTTGTTCCTGCAATCCATATTTTTGTGCAAGTAAACCGGCTGCGTAGAGGCATGAAACTTGCCAACGAAGTCGATGAGGGATGACATTTCCTGCCGAAGTGTAAGCCGCTACTGCCTCTAAAAGTGCGTTTTCCGGAACAACATGATTCTTCAAGCCCATTTCACTGTAGAGGAGTCCGCAAAGTGCAGCACCATAATCGACGGAATCAGTGGGGTATGTTTCAAAAACTATTTTTTGAATTTTTTGCAGCTGGAAGGGCTCTGTCATTCTCTGGCCGATGGTGATCATTCCTTTTAGTAGATATGGGTTGAGATAGTCTCTGGCAAACGCTGCAACATGAAACTCTGAGGTGTTCGGCAAGAGCCAACGTGTTTCACAGTACTCCAAATCTCGGCCAAGGAGAGGATCCTTCATGGCAAGAACGCACATCCACTCCGACTCTGGCAGCTCCTCTGCGTAGGGAGCTTCGTAAAATTGAGATGTGTTATTCGGATTGTTTTGGACTATCCCCGCTGTTTGGTTAAAATATTTTTCCAGCAGAAATCCCTGTAATTTAGTTTGCGCCTTGAACTTCTCCCACGTGTACATATGCAGGTGTTTGTGGATGTGCTCAACACATTGTTTATTCACTTTCATATTCTGAGCGGATAACATCACTCTTCCACCCGGAGTAAGAATCCTGTGAATTTCCTTGAGACAGATTTCAGGGTGCGGCAAATACTCAATCATCTCGAACCCGGTGACAAAATCGATGGAATTGTTAGGAAATTGATGCAGAGCCTCGGCGTCACCCTCAAGATATTGAAGATCTTTTGCTGCGTAGTTTTCAACAGCGTAGTGAATTGAGTCTTTAGAGTTGTCAATACCGATCACTGACAGAGCCTTTGAGTTTTCCAGTAGAATCTTGCTGCCGTACCCATACCCACAAGCAAGATCCAGAACGCGATCTCCTTCGCGGATATACTCTGCGGCGTGATGATACCGGATACAGTGTGCATCGCTGCACCTACCAGACGCCCGAAGCATATCCATGCGGAAGTCGATTTCTTTTTTTAGATACTCCAGAGGATATTTTTGGGAAGCCCGTTCAGGCACTTTTTCTAGCGGAATGATAATTTGCCAGCCATCCTTATTCAAGGAATCCAGTGATAATATATCATAATAATTTGGATGCTTTCTGAATCCAAGCTCAAAGCAAAGTGTTTCCCACCAGTGCCGTTTTTCTACTGTCAGATGATAGCGATTTTCCCGATCTGGTTCCGTCGCCACCTGCAAAATGGCAAACCGTTTAGTGACTCGGTGGATTTCTTTCAGCGCCAATCGGACATCACCGGGTGTCAGATGCTCGAGGCAGTCGGATGAAACTACAGTGTCAAAGGATTTGTCGGCGAAAGGTAGCGCTGTCACGTCGCCGTGAAAAAAATGCCCGGGTAATTTCTTGGATGCTTCGGCGAGTGCCACTTCAGAAATATCGATACCAACAGCATTAAGCCCAAGTTCGATAAGTTCACAAACAAGCCAACCTTCACCACATCCGATATCTAGATACTTTCCATGAGCGCCATAACGGGCAAATGTAGCAGCGAGTTGGCGTAGATCGCACGACATGTGTCCGTGTCTGTCATCCTGTGACCAGTATTTGTTATAAAGAGCATTATAATTCATATTGATCTCCATCAAAAGCTTTCATTTGCATATCTGTACAGCCACCAAAAAAATACCTTTTCATGTCAAAAACGACTCTGAAGAACAATGCGTTATCAACCCAATGCAGGATCCGTTGCTCACTGTAATCAAGTGCACCCTCATAGGAAACAGAAGCTTGCACTTCATATAAATCACTGCCAAGGTTACAGTACGACTCAAAAAAAACAGAAAAGCGTTCTCCACGTTGAAACGATCTGTTCCAAAAAAGTTTATCACTATTATCAGCAGCACTTGTTTCATCCTGATTCAGAGTACCCCATGAGTATATTTTTATTCCTTGTTTATTACGAATGCGTAGTGCCACGTTCAGATGATCTGTATCAAGATGACTGACGCAGTCAACACGAAATCGCATTAACTCTCCAGGGTAAAAGGTCAGTGATGATTTTCCTGTTGCATCAAAGCAGGAAACTCCAAGTATTTCGACCTCTGCTTGGCCAAAACATATTTCTGAAGA